>ENA-ORPK01000597-ORPK01000597.1-human-gut-metagenome-genome-assembly--contig:-NODE-597-length-32829-cov-32.669464_pt1 | contig 32829 bp, 26 predicted proteins | sample MGYA00242139_ERZ509068 | MGnify/ENA primary metagenome ERZ509068 (study PRJEB26280, sample SAMEA2338687) | human gut metagenome | biome: human gut; feature: human-associated habitat; material: faeces... | reverse complement strand
AGATGGTTAAGAGCCCTAAGACTGGTGCTTACGTTTTCGATGAGAAGATGGTACCTAACGAGGCTGTTAAGGATTTCTTCAAGGACTAATCTCAAGCTTTTGAGTATTCAGTTCGTCTGAAGAAGATATAAAATTTAAAAAGGATTGCATTCTTCATCATGAAGTTTGCAATCCTTTTTTTGTTTCCTATATTCTTGTTTCTATTTCTTCTTCTTTACTCCTCTTACTGCTTCGCTTTCCAGCGGGTTCTCAGGCCAGAAATGCTTCGGATATCGGCGCTTGAGCTCCTTGCGCACTTCGAAGTAGGTTCCTTCCCAGAAGCTGTGGAGATCCTGAGTCAACTGCACCGGCTTGAATCCCGGTGAAAGCAACTCCATCAGCAGCGGCTGCTTGCCATCATTCACCGTCGGCGTCTCTGTCATTCCGAAGCATTCCTGCAGACGCACACTCAGAACAGGGGCTTCTGCGCCCTGGCGGTAGTCGAGGCGGATGTTGCTGCCCGAAGGAACACGGAGGTGGGTAGGGGCGAGGCGCTCTATCTCCTGCTGAACATCGTATGGGATGAGTGCCCACAAGGCTTCCTCAAGATTGATTTTCTTCATCTCGCTGATGCTGGTCCTCACTCGCCCTGCATCCTCCAGATAGAAAGGGAGCCAGTCGGCAGCGGTCGATAGGAGTTTTTCTGTTGAAAGGTCGGGTATCTCCAATTCGGGATGCCATTCGCTCACTTTCGCTACACGTCGCTGCAGGCGCTGTACGCTTTCGTTCCAGTCGAACATGCTGAGTCCGTCTTTTCTGGCTGCGGTGCAGATGATGTCAATGATCTGCTGCTTATCCGCATTCTGAATCGGCTTGCTGTCTATCACCAGCTTGCCTATGCGTTGTTCCATCTGCATCTTCACCATTCCTGCTTTACTGTCCCAGGAGATGTTTTCAACCTCCGTAAATGGCAGGTCTCTGACAGCAACGGGAGCGCAGAGGAAAACTTTTCCTTTGCCACCGGCATCGTTACCGGAAGCAGATTTACCGGAAACAGATTTGCCGGATGCAGATTCGTTGCAGCTGGCAGAATTGAGCGAAGCGATGGCTATCCATTCCTGTGCAGACATCGAATCAGACTTGTCGATGAAGACCGTATTGCCGTTTGCCATGCGGAAATTGCCAATATTATCCAACGCTCTGGCGATGCGCTCCGGATAAGCCTGGGCTATCAGACTGCCCACTTCCTCAGCATCTATCTCTCCATTATCTTCCTTGATTCTGAGCATTCTGCGGTATTCCTGCGCAATCTGTGCGATGCGGTTCCATCTTCCCAGGTTCGATTTCCTGCGCTGCGAACGAAGGATGGAGATTCTTAAGGCGATATCCGTATCAGAAGATTCGCTCATCGGGTCTTTCTCTTCCAATAGCGCTGCAATATCGCAGGCCAAAGCTGCGGAATTTCTGTTCAGCATCATGCGGGCAATGCGTGGATGACAGGGTAGGGATGCCATTTCCTTGCCAAGAGCTGTGATGCTTCCATCTTCCCGAATGGCTCTGAGAGAAACGAGTAAACTCTTTGCTGACAGCAGATTAGCGGTAGGTGGCTGAGTGAACCAGGGTAGGGATTCAGGGTTGTTTTCTCCAAAGGCAGCAATATCCAGAACCATTGAAGCGAGATCTGCATCTTCTATTTCCGGACGGCGCTGATCTTCCATCAGATGTTCTGAGGTCTGCGTCCAGAGACGGTAGCAGATACCTTCAGCTACTCGTCCGGCACGACCTCTTCGCTGGGTAGCCATATCCTTGCTGATTCGTACAGTCTTCAGCTGGCTGAGTCCGGTTCGGTTATCATAGACCAGTTTTCTGCAGAGTCCGGAATCAACCACGATTCTCACGCCCTCGATAGTAAGTGAAGTTTCAGCGATAGGGGTAGCAAGAACGATTTTGCGTCTTCCTTCCTGTGAGGGAGCAATGGCGCTTCGCTGTTTCTCCGGAGAAAGATTGCCGTAAAGCGGATAGACGGTTGTGGCTGCCCACATATTATCAGCAGAAGAATCATCAGCCTTGGCTATTATTCTGTTTAACATTTCTTCGCATTTCAGGATTTCTCCCTGGCCAGGAAGAAACGCCAGAATATCGCCTTGATGATCGTGATGGGCCCTGACTATCGTGGCAACTATTTCCTGAACCATATCGTATGCGTTGACATCATCGGCTGAATAGACGGTTTCTACCGGAAACATCTTACCTTGGCTTTCTATGAGTGGTGCCCGGAGCGTTTGGCAAATGGCGGCTGTATCAATCGTTGCAGACATGATAACCATCTTTAAATCCGGTCGGATAATCTCCTGAGCTTGTCGGGTCAAGGCAAGCGCCAGATCTGAATTGATACTTCGCTCATGAAATTCGTCAAAGATGACGATGCTGACGCCATCCAACGTGGGATCATTCACCAGCATACGCGTGAGGATTCCTTCAGTGAGAACTTCGATGCGAGTATCTTTAGACGTCTTATTTTCGAAGCGTACGCGATAGCCAACCGTCTTGCCAACAGATTCGCCCAAAATACTGGCCATTCGTTCAGCTATCTGACGAGCAGCCAGCCGGCGCGGTTCCAACATGAGAATCTTGCCATTGCATGCGTTGAGAATGGTAAGTGGCAGCAAGGTTGATTTGCCGGCTCCAGGTGGCGCAGTAATGACGAGATTGGATGATTCCGCCAATTTCTGATTGACTGCATCGGCAATCTGGTATGCAGGCAAATTTCCTGCCTGACTGAAAAGTCTATCAGTGTTCATATCGTTTATACTAATCTAAAATTACATTCTGCAAAGGTACAAAGAAATCCGTAAATAACATATTGGTTTTGTTTTTTTTATTACTTTATATTATCTCTATCTTAAAATATTAACGTGTATTATGATTACAAATTTTAACGTACAATTAACAGTGTTTCACGTGAAATGCAAAGTAGATATTACATATCTGCACAAAAGTGCGTAAACTACCACACCACTAAATTATAGGTGTGTCACTTTTGCTATAAATGAACAAGGGGGAGGAGACAGCGAGAAAATTAACTCGCTGTTGCAGGCGATTAGGGGCTTACCGCCCCTATAACCCCGTGTTCCGTCCGCAGCACGGAACCGAGCTGGTGTGTTTTCATAGTATTAGATTGGTTGGCTAGCGCATAGAAATAAAATTAAAGGTTGTCGTTTCCTTTAACGGAAACTCTCACATATACATAAAATAAAAGCGCGCGCACGTAAAGAACGCGCACACGCTAATATTAATGATTTGAGTGAGACCATAGCCAACGTATAGCAGCAACTAACAAGGCTAGAAACAATAAAAACGGTATAAGGTAAATAACTACCATAACCAAAAACGAAGAAGTATCTATTAAATCCATAACAATAAAACGTAAAAAGCAAAGAAATATTGCTAACGTTTATATTTTTTAACTTTACGAGGAGCGGGTGGAGTAGGTTTAGAACCAACAGAAAGAACAGCAGCACCCATTTGAGGTATAGAAAGATTAAGACCTCTACGAGCTTGATCCTGAAGAGCATAACCTTGTTTATACTGATTTTCAACGAGACCAACGGACAAATCAAAAACAGTATCTTTCAACTTATTATCCAATTTAATACCTTGCTCATTAGCAAAGTTCAAAGCAGCCATAGCCAAAGCAGATTTGGCTTGAGCATAATTAAGATGCATCTGAGAAGCCATTGTAAGAGTATTCTGCAAGGTAGCAGAAAGGGCAGCTTGTTTCTCTTTAGGCAACCATTTAAGATTTGTCTCCTCAATCTTACGTTGAACATCGAGAAGACCAGCCATTTGGTTATAATAAGAAACCTGAGAACCGGTAAGAGTATTCTGAAACTTAACAGCATCAAGACGGTCTTCCATACTATTCTTAGCATAAAGATAATCTTGCTCAGTTAGTTTACCTTGCATACGTTTAAGACGCAAATCAGACAAGAACTGAGCAGCAGCAAATTGATTTTGAATCTCCTTGTAAAGTTTGTCCTGTTCGGAGGTGGCAGCATCTGCAGTAACTTTACGGACATTAGCATCCATCAACCTAGAATTATAGACCTGACTAGCAATCTGAGAAGCAGCATTAGAAATGGACGAGCCGAGAGCCTGAGAACCTTGAGACAAAGAAGAAGCGACATCAGGAATCTGCTGAACGGATGAAGTATCAGCACTAGGCGCAGAGGTAGCAATACCGGCAGAACCACCATTCATCATCAAATTAGGATTTAAACCAGCTTCTTCTAAACGTTTACGCTGATTGACAGCAGAATTGTAATCGTTCATTTTATCAACCATACGCTCATTAAAAGCATTATTTTCTTGTGCAATCTTATAATTGTTGGCATTAGTCTCTTGGGCTATTTTATACTGAAGTTTAGCAGCATTATCAGAGCCTTTTTTACCAAAGAGACCACCAGCAATAGAACCAAAAGCCTGAATAGCAGGTGAAATAAAATCCATAGAAAAAAAAGGAATAAAGCCCTAGTACCGACATACTAGGGCAGTGAATTATTAGGATCTGTCGGAATCCGTATCAGAATCAGAAGAGCCGAGACGGAGAATAAAGTCTCGTAAATTCTTCTGGGCATTCTTTAACTTAGTTGCATCATCAGAATCTTTCAAAGACTGAACAGCATGATCATAATCATTCATAAACTTCTTAGTCTGAGAAACACGGTCAGAAACCCATTGAGCATAACGAGAATCAGAAACCTCCATCTTTTCAAAATCGTTCAACTTATCAAAAGCAGAGCGTAAATCATCAGGCATAGCATCAGCAACAGACTGTAAACGTGACTGAATTGCATCGACCAAATTATTACTAATATTCAATTCACCAATATGATGAAGCAAATAAATATCTGAATGTAACTTAGTACACTCGTCAGAAACTTTAGTGTGCTGTAAATCCTCACCGATAGGTGGAATATACTGCAAAAAATCTTGTGCAAACATAAGCAAAATTAATTTGAATAAGGTAAACCGTAACGGCTGAGATTACGTGTAGCGTAACACATATTAACCATACCAACATATAAATTATCGTCGTCCGAAGTCCTGAAAGCAGCATTAACAAAAATGTTTTGAACAATATCAGGACGACAAACGAAAAGTGAGGGAGCATAAATATAAGAAGCATCAGCTGAAGGGTTGTAGTTATCCAAAATAGCTGAAGAATTCAAACCAGTTACCCAATGCTTAAGGGAACTACCAAAAGCACCGTTAAAACGGTCAAAACTACATTTATACTCAGAATAACGAGGAGCATAGCCATAAGTCTGAGCCATATTCTTAACAGAAGAACCCGAAGATTTAGTAGAGGGAGGGGCAAAAACCTCACAACAAAATGTCTGTTGCATACCGATGGAATCCAACTCAGGAATAACAAAATCAGATGCATCAGTTTTCAACAAAGTACGGTCAATACCAACATGCTCATAATCAAGAACGGGAGTACAGCGATAAATACCTAAAACAACGCCATAAGTATCGGCAGTGAACTTAAAAGATGTACCACCTTGACCTGTAGGGGCAGCTTTAGTTACAGCTTGATTATCTTGGTCAACAGCAGAACCCAAATTCTGATTAACAACAGGATTGATATCAATCATAGAAGAAGAACCACCAATAAAGCGCGATCTATGCAAATCATGTTGTGGTTTAATTCCAAAGTGAGCTTCAACCTGACTTTCAAAATCAGGGTCATTAGCCAATTGAACTTCCTTATATTTTTGCAAAGCATTAGCTTGACGGAGAGCAAGAACAGAAAAGGAAGAAGAAATTGAACCAACTGGAAGTGTATGAGTATGAAGCAAACGTACTTGTTCAGTAGACAAAGTATTAACAGTACGTGAAGTTTCAACAGCGACACCTTGAGGGAAAGAAGTACCATTACCAGTTTTCCACTTATCGGTATCATCAGAAGTAGAAGCAGAATTAGAATTAGACAAAGAAACTACAGAATCAGAACCATATTGAGGAGTAGGCAAAACGCCATTAAAGTAATCTAATGGAAGATTACTAAAACGCAAATCCAAAAAATTAGTCTTGGATAAATTAGAAGCATTCTGACCAGCCAATAAAGTAGCACCTAAATCCATAGAAGCAGAATTATTCGGTGTAATATAATCTATATTACACAAACGAGCGTTATAAGGCTGCCATTGACGATAAGTATAAAAATCATTACAAACCTTTTGGTAAGCAAGAAGTCTAAAAACTGAAAGTGCAGGAATGTTAAGAGCACCAGACAGAGTGTAATTTTCATTATTTAAAGGGAGATATTGCTGACGAAAATTACCATAACCAAGAAGCTGCAAAAGCTTAGCAGTTTCACAATGACGATATGTACCATTATTAAAAAGGGTAGGACTATTAACCTCAGTAGGAGCGTTAACAGTAGTATGCATTAAACGGTTAATATAATCATGCAATGCCTTATAAGAAATAAAAGGCATTTCTGTAGAAACCTTAGCATTCTCAAAAGGAGAATTAGCAATCTGAGAAATATCACCACCAGAAGCATTTTTAGTCATATTATTTACCTGACCCTCAAAATACTTCCACAAGCACTGATAAGGTACAAAAAAGTACTGTACATTCTCACGAAGACGAGTAAAAGCAGCCGTAGACAACGGAGCAGTACGAGTAAAATAAGACGAATCCAATTTAAGTGAATCGCCTGGATTAACTTCCTGAACAAAGCAAGGAAGAAGCTCACCAACCTTTGCAGTAAAAAGGTTACGATGAGACAAATCAAAAGAGTTACGTGAAGCCTTATTATTAAGACCATGTAAACCCATAATGTTAGAACGATTAGCCATTATTGATAAATGTGTTTATATCTGTCGCCAACTGTACGATGTTTAATCAAACTATGATGAGTGGAAACAGAATGTGAAACAAAATTATTAAAATCTACATCAGCAAGAATAAGCTCACGAACAGAAGTACCAGTAAAGAGCCTACGAGAAAACCAACCAGTAAAATACTTAACATCGTTTTCCAATGCTGAATAATGTTCCCTATAAAGAGATAAATTTAAATACTTATAAAAATTACACCATACGCTATAAAATTTAGAATGAGACATATTTAACCAATCTGCTAAATAGCAAAAACGTTTAGAAGCATACAAAACATTATGTAAAGCAGAAAGTTCCTCAGGATTTTTAGCATAGCCTGACAACTCAAAGGTACTTTGTAAATTAAGAAGAATATCCAAAATATCAGACGGAATTTTATCTTCAGAATGAAAATAAAAGGTACGATACCAATTCTTTAACCATTGTACCTGACTACTAACACGATAAAAACCTGAAATAGAGCCTATTTTTTCCCAATACTCAAATAAATGAAATACTTTTTCATTAGACATATTAACAAGTCCAGTGAAGACGGGGAAGAATCGAGAGTAATACGACCGCCAAAGGGCATAAGGAATTTGATAGCCTTTGCTAGAGTGACGATAATGTAATCTGAAATATTCGAAGTTTTCAGACTTAATGGCAAATCGTATCTCTTCTTCTGCCAATGTCTGACCAAAGAAGCGAGAGTGCAGCGAGTGGGGTCTTGATAGAGCCGACAAGCAGATGGGAAAGCGAGAAGACTGCGTAACATAACCTGAAACATAGTAGTAAGAGGACTTGTTTGTACGGGTCGAAGTCGCAAAACCGAATCGCCACATCTTATGTATACACTCTGCACAATCATTTGTGCAGTAGAACTCCAACTCAGGGTTTTCCCTGAGTTCGTCATCCGAGGGATGGAAGCAGCGTTCCATACTTGCTGCCAACTCATCGGAATCAAAGAAAAGTAACAAATGCCAATGCGGACGGAGTGAGTTAGTGCCGTACTCGCCAATGACATAGTAGCGCACCGAAGCTTCAAATTTTCTTTTTGCATAGATACGAAACCTTTTAATAAAACGTTGAATATCGGGATAATGAAGCAGATAAATAACATCATGGGCAACAAACTTATGAGAACGAGAATAAAGACGAGAATATTCATCTCTTTGCTCACAAAGTTGTTCAATAGATTTTTGTATATCTACATCATAATCAACAACATAAGGCTCAAAATACTTATCACTCTTTAATCTAGGTGTAATAACTTCAAACTCAGCAAGCGAACCAAAATCAGCATCACGAGGAACACGAACAGCAGGAACATTAGCATCATCATAAGTAGGATTTACCATATAACAATACTTAGAATGAGACTCTTCGAGTGCAAGCTGAGTAGCCAAGGACTTTTGTCTAGAAACCTGACAGCACTCACATTTACGACAAGGATAAAGAAAAACAGAGTTTCCTCTATTAATGGCGATAGGAGAATTACACTTAATAAAAGGGTGAAGCTGAGACATTAATACCGATACTTAAAAATACGATTGTAATCACTAGAGTGCTCAATAATGGTACTATCCGTAACGAGGACAGTAGTCTTTCCGTGACACTCAACAGAACGAGAAGACGAACAGGAAGTCAAAGCACTAATACCAAGGTAAGAACCAATTAAGCCAAGTGCATAAATGACAACTTTAATAATAATTTCTAAAACTTTTTTATTCATAATTAAATAATTTGAAAAAATTCTCTAGAATCGTACGAAAAGATGATATCCGTAAAGGTAATATCAGGGTGAACAAATGTGTCTTTAATCATCTGGGTAAATGAATCGACACAATCGCAATGAACAGCGTAATGCAATACACGATAATGTGAGATATCAGTGTAACCGATGACACAACGTAAATACTGATTTAAACGATGACTTTTTGACATAACAATAAAAATTTAAATTCAACAAAAACCAGTAGTAAGGAAATAGCCAGTAACTTAATACTTCCATAGCAGATACTAAACCTAATAAAAGGCAGCCAACACCGAGCGCATAATTAAATTTTTACATCTAAAAAGCACGGCTAAAACCTAACCAACTGATTTCGTATGCAAATATAGATAAAATAAGTTATAACGTGTATTATGATAAATAGACGTTTTCGGAAAGTATAATTTGCATAAAATAATTTGGTCAATACAAAATAATATTGTACTTTTGCGTTCGTAATAAACATATAAGCGTTGACAATAAAAATAAAGAGAATAAGATTATGAAATTCATAGGAATTATACCAGCAAGATACGCCTCTACGCGTTTCCCTGGCAAGCCGCTCGCCATGTTGGGCGGCAAGCCAGTTATACAGCATGTTTATGAAAAAGTGGCTGCAGTACTGGAAGAAGCATACGTTGCTACTGACGACGAACGCATCTTCAAGGCTGTTGAAGCATTTGGCGGCAAGGCTGTCATGACCCGCACCGACCATAAGAGCGGTACCGACCGCATCGAAGAAGCTATCGAGAAGATTGGCGGCGACTGGGACGTTATCGTAAACGTTCAGGGAGATGAACCTTTTGTTGCTAAGAGTCAGCTGGATACCATCTGTCATTGCTTCGACGACCCAACCACTCAGATTGCTACATTGGGCAAGGCATTCACCTCGATGGAAGCTGTTGAGAATCCAAATAGTCCAAAGATTGCTGTCAGCAATCAGGGCTTTGCTCTCTACTTCTCGCGCAGCGTAATTCCTTACGTTCGTGGCAAGGAACGCAAGGATTGGCTTAGCCATTTCCCTTTTCTCAAGCACCTGGGCATCTATGCCTATCGCAAGGAAGTGCTCAGAGAAGTGACCCAGTTGCCACAGAGTTCGCTGGAGATTGCGGAGAGTCTGGAGCAGCTCAGATGGTTGCAGAACGGCTATAAGATTAAGGTGGGAACTACAGACGTAGAGACCGTAGGTATCGATACCCCGGAAGACTTGCAGAGAGCTGAGGAATTTCTCAAGGAGCAGGCGGAATAAAACAATATTACCTATTATATAATAGGTTAAGTATCAAGTATATAAATAATCAGGTAAAGTATCAAGGCAATGAACAAGATAGAGTCTATCGTCAGGAAATACATCATCCACCACAATCTTTTTAAAAGTCGTGGCAGATATATAGTTGCCCTATCAGGTGGAGCCGACAGCGTGGCGTTGCTCTTAATCTTGCAACAACTGGGAGTGAGCGTAAGCGCTGCCCATTGCAATTTTCATCTGCGTGGTGAAGAGAGCGAGCGCGATGAACAATTCTGCGTCAATCTTTGCGAAAGGCTTGGAATAACGTTGCATCGCATTCATTTTGATACTCAGTTTTACGCCTGTCAGCACAAAGTGAGCATCGAGATGGCTGCCCGCGACCTACGTTATCGATATTTTGCCCAACTGGCTAAGGATATTGAAGCCGATGGCATCTGTGTGGCTCATCACCGGGATGACAACGTAGAAACAGTTATTCTTAACCTGCTCAGAGGCAGTGGCGTGGACGGACTGGCTGGCATTGCTCCCAAGAATGGAAACATCCTGCGCCCCCTACTCTGCATCAGTCGTCAGGATATTCTAGACTATCTCCAGTTGCAAGGGCAGGATTATGTAACCGATTCTACCAATCTGGAGGATGATGCTCTGCGCAACAGAATCCGCCATCACGTGATTCCATTACTCGAAACAATCAATCCGGCTGCCAAGGAGAACATCGACCAGACTGCAAAATATCTGAGGCAGGCGAAAACGATGCTGGAGGAATTGATGAATCATGATAGAGCTGATGCAGGCGTCAAGGACTTTTGCAATGAAGGCTCGGCAGATGAGCATGTGATTTGCCTGCAGAAGCAACCTATCATGAAAGCTCCTTCTCCTGAATTCATGCTTCACAGCGAACTGGGAAAATATGGTTTTCATGGTGATGTGATTGATGATATTTATGAGAGTCTGGTTGCCAAGGACGGTGGCGTGGGAAAGCTCTGGAAGAATGGCTGTTATATGGTTGCCATCGATAGAAATCAATTGTTGGTTACGGCTTTGGCTGATTTGGATACCATTCAGAGTGAACGCCCGTTCCGCTTGCCGGAAGAAGGTAATTACAACTTAGGAAAAAGCTTGAAGATAAAACTTCATTGCTATCCACGGACTGCTGACTTCACTCCAAGCAAGAGCAGTCATCTGATAACGCTTGATGCAGATAAAGTAAGTTTTCCGCTAACCTATCGCCTATGCGAAAAGGGTGACCGGTTCTACCCTTTCGGTATGAAAGGAAGTAAATTGGTAAGCGATTATCTTACCGACCGCAAGCGGAATGTGGTACAGAAGATGGGGCAACATGTCATTACCGACAGCCAGGGCGAAATCATATGGCTGGTAGGTGAAAGAACTTCTGACAGGAGCAAGATAACAGATCAAACCCAAATAATTTTGGAAATAGAACTTGTGCAGAATAATGAAAAACAATAGAATCAAGGGCTTCAGCATTGCTGGAGCCCTGTTGGTAGTCGTATTAGCAGCGCTGGGATATTGGATATATTACTGTCTCAATCCCAGCAGAGAGAGAGTAATGGCGGCAAGAGCCACTATCAAGGCTTATTCGCATTACGAACTGAGACAAGACGGCAAGCTGGTCTTATGCTTTGATGAGGATACGGTAAGCCTGGCAGCCAACTTTATGAACCGATGGACTCTCATACCTTCGTGTGGGGGCAGACTGGCTGCTGCATACAATAGCAGCATCAGTAAAAACCGCTATCAGAAGGTGGATGCAGATACTCTCCTGAAAGAAAAAGTTGATTCGCTTGATAGCGTATATACTGACTCAAAATGGAAGGTTGGAGAGTTGAATTATTATTTACATTCTCACTCCGTTCAAGACCTCGGATATAACCCAATAAGCGGCTATACTCAGCGGGAAATCATCTTAAGAGATTCTGCAAGAAAAATGCTTGATTCACTGAAACAAATCCGAAAGAAAGGACATGTGAAACTGGTGCGCTGCATTAGTTACAAGGCGTTTTTCAGACAGGCAGACGGCAAGTGGACTAGCGAATCTTGTGAACTTTTGAAAGCCATGGACGGCAGGAATACGGCTGGTCTTCATCTCTTCCGGTTAACTTCAGAAACGACTCCGGATGGTGTTGCCGCACTCTCTCCTCGCCTTGCCTCATCGCTTGCCAAGACACATGGAACTACCCTTCGCCGTTCTATCAACTATAAGCTGAAACCGGATTCGCTCGGCTACTATGAAGGGTCGTTTGACAGTCTTTATCAAGCAAACGGATATGGCAGATGGCAGGCTTATGACGGAACATACTATGAAGGAGAATGGCAGAATGGAGTCCGACAAGGCTGGGGATTCAGCATCGCTCCAAGAAAGCCACTTCGTGTAGGTGAATGGAAAAATGACAGATATAAAGGAGAGCGACTGGTCTATACTTCCGAGCGTATCTATGGTATCGACATCTCCAAATATCAACATGGAAAAGGAAGAAAGAAATATCCAATATACTGGGACCGTCTGCGCATCACGCATCTGGGTAGACTGAGTAAGAAAACGGTATCAGGAGCTGTCAACTTCCCTATCCGCTACATCTATATTAAGAGTACGGAAGGTGCCTCGCTATTGAATCCCTATTACAGGAAGGACTATCTGGCAGCCAAGGCTCATGGATTCAAGGTTGGCAGTTACCACTTCTTCAGTACAATTTCGCCAGCAGCCCAGCAGGCGCATTATTTTCTGAAGCACAGCTATATACGCAAAGGCGACTTTCCACCAGTGCTGGATGTGGAGCCTCTGCCCAGCCAGATCAGAAAAATGGGTGGTGTAGGTGTGCTCTTCAGCCGGGTAAGAACATGGCTAAGAATCGTGGAGAGAGCTACGGGTACCAAGCCGATACTCTACATCAGTCAGATATTCGTAAACCGCTATCTATCAATGGCTCCGGACCTTAAACATAACTATCTGATATGGATAGCAAGGTATGGAGAATATAAGCCAGACATTCATCTTGTTTACTGGCAGCTCTGTCCAGATGGACGTGTGGCTGGCATCAGAGGCGAGGTAGATATCAATGTTTTTAATGGCTATAAAGACGCCTTTATGAAATTCTCTCAGAATGAGACAGTTAAATAATTATGTTAAAGTAAGTTATCAAAAGTAACAACGTATCGATTTTTTTGCTATATTCGCACTTAAATGGGTGTAACTAAAAGAAAATATAGCAGATATGAGACAACTTAAGATACAGAAAAGTATAACAAATCGTAATAGTGAGGCGCTCGACAAGTATCTTGTTGAGATAGGTCGTGCGCCCATGATTTCTATCGATGAGGAAATAGAACTGGCTCAGATTATCCGTAAGGGAGGTAGAGCTGGCGAAAGAGCTAAGAATAGATTGGTAGAAGCCAACCTGCGCTTTGTGGTGTCTGTAGCTAAACAATACCAGCATCAGGGATTGACACTTACCGACCTGATTGATGAAGGCAACATCGGACTTATCAAGGCGGCTGAACGATTTGATGAAACGAGAGGTTTTAAGTTTATATCCTATGCGGTATGGTGGGTTCGTCAGAGTATTTTGCAGGCTATAGCTGAACAGAGTCGTATCGTCAGACTGCCTCTCAACCAGGTAGGTTCACTGAATAAGGTAAATCAGGAAATCAACAAGTTCGAACAGGAGAATCTGCGTAGGCCAAGCGTGCAGGAAATTTCTGATAGAACGGGCGTTGACGAAGACAAGATAGCCCAGAGCATGATGGCGAGTGGTCATCATGTAAGTATTGATGCCCCATTCGGATCTGATGATGACGATAATGCCATGGTTGATGTGATGTCGAGTGGTGATGATAGCCGTACAGACAAAGGCGTTGATCATGAAAGTATGGCTCAGGAATTGAGAGCTGTTCTTGATAAGGTCTTGAAGGAAAGAGAACGCAAAATCCTGTGTGCATGCTATGGCATCGGAGAAACCGAAAAGGGACTGGAAGAGATTGGCGACAAGATGGGATTAACGCGTGAACGTGTTCGCCAAATACGCGAAAAAAGCATTACAAAGTTGCGTGAATCCGGAAATATAAAAATTCTTGCAAAATATCTAGGTTAAAATTTGGATATTTGCGCAGATATAGTTAACTTTGCAATCGGGTACAGACTGTTCTGTTCCCGATTTTTTTATTTGTATGAAGAAATATCTATTATGCCTCTTGTTCTTCACGCTGCTGCCTTATTGGGCATGTGCCAGAAGATCGTCACCGAAAGACGCCTATGCTGATTCGGTGATGCATTTGATATTTCAATATGCCCAGACGGTAGATACTACCGGCAGAGCGGCTCATACCTCTTGCGCATATACAAAATTCCAACTTCGTACAAATCGGCGTAATGCCCTGCTCATGCTCGTTCCAACCATGTATGCTGTGGCTCACGGAGGTGGAAGAAAGTTCATCAGCGAGTATTACAACCGGATGAGTCATGATGCTAATGGTCAGTTGATAAACAAGCGCATTTTTGGCATCAGTACCATTCCGCACAGGAGTCGAACGATGGAACAGGCGTTGAGATACATGACTCCAAATGTGTATGAAGAAAATCTCTTTCAGGAGAACATCCTCTCCCCTTTCCATCGGTCCAATCGGATGTATTACAAGTATTCGGTCACTCCTCTCCCCTTTGGCATGGCTCAGGTTTACGCTTATCCAAGAATCAGGAATACGCAGACGGTACTTACCAGGGCGATTGTTGACAGCAAGACCGGAAAAATCAGTATGGTTGATTTTGAAGGTGAATATGATATGACCCGCTTCTTCATCTCTGTGAAGATGGGAGCGGAAGGCTTTAAGTCGCTGGTTCCAAAAAGATGTGATATGAGAGCAAATTTCCGGTTCCTTGGCAATAAGATTGTTGGAAGATATGTTACGGTATATGATTTGCCCGATTTACAGGCTGATTCGCTCAAGCAATTATCTGATACGGCTATCATGGCAAGAGTGAGACCGGAGGAATTAAACCTGGACGAAGAGAGTCTTTATCAATCTTACTACAAGAACAAGAACATCAAGGATACTTTAGCTCATAAGGAAAATGATTTTGTAAAAAATGTACTTTGGGATATGGTAGGCGATAATATGCTGAACCGTATTTCTCAAGATTTCGGTAAGGAAAATCAGGGCTATTTCAAGCTGAGTCCTATCTTTAATCCGCTCTATATGGGTTACTCTGAACGCAAGGGATTGGTATATAAGTTCGACCTGAGAACGCAATATGCTTTCGACCACAACTTTCTGCTCAGTTTGCAATTCAAGGGCGGATATAGTATGAGACAGCATCGTTTCTATTTCCGCTTGCCTTTTATCTTTAGATATAACAACCTTCATGAAGGTTATCTCAAGGCAGAAATGGGTAATGGCAACCATATCACAACCAATCGGGTGGCACGGAAGTTTGTTGATACGGATACACCGACAGATACCATCAGCAATTATGAGTTCAAGAACGATTATCTGAAGATAACCAACCATTGGCGTTTCAACCAGCATCTGGCATTTGAGGTGGGTCTGGTTAACCATAAGCGTCTGGCTGTAAATCCGACGTTTTATACATCCCACGGCTATCCTTCAAGCTATAAGTCGTCCGCCCCAGCCATTGGCATACAATGGTCGCCTAAAGGGAAGCGTGGCCCCGTTCTCACTCTGGACTATGAACGTGGAATCAAGGGTCTGTTTGGCTCCAATATCGAATATGAACGGGTAGAAATGGATGCTCAGAGTATTTTCTATTCTTCCCGCCGCCGCTCCTACTCGCTTAGAGTGGGTACGGGCTTCTATACCAAGAAAGGCGATCATTGGGATTTTGTAGACTACACAAATTTCCATGACAATAACATACCTGGAGGCTGGAATGATGACTGGAGCGGAGAGTTCGAACTGCTCAGTTCTCAATGGTATAATGCCAGCGATTATTACGCCCGCACCAATTTTACATACGAAGCTCCGATGCTGGCTGTGGCATGGGTTCCGCTGATAGGAAGATTCATAGAGAAGGAAAGGCTATACATCAGTTCCCTTGTTGTCCGTCATCTGCATCCTTATTCGGAATTAGGATATGGAGTTACTACCCGACTGATGACTTTGGGTGTCTTCGCAGCATTCCATAATGCTTCATTTGATGGTATCGGTTGCCGATTCGGCTTCGAACTGTTCAGAAATTGGTAAACTGTTTAAAACTTAAAAATAAGATAAAATTCAAAGCTATATATGAATTCACAATTAACTGTATATAAGGCAAGTGCAGGATCAGGCAAGACCTTCACTCTCGCCAAAGAATACATGACTCTCGTGATAGAGAATCCGATGGCTTATCGCACCATTCTCGCTGTGACCTTTACCAACAAGGCAACAGAAGAGATGAAGATGCGTATATTGAGTCAGCTCTATGGTATTGCGCAGGGACTGGAAGAATCGAATGGCTATCTTGAGCAAATCAAGATTGCCTTGCCACATCTTTCAGAAGGAATAATAAGAAAGAATGCAGCAGAAGCCCTGAGACTCCTCTTGCATAACTACAATTACTTCCGCGTACAGACCATTGATACTTTTTTTCAGGGGGTATTGCGTAATCTGGCTCGAGAACTGGATCTCACAGCTAATCTGCGTATTGGATTGAACGATTATCAGGTAGAACAGCAGGCTGTGGATGAACTGATAGAAAGTTTAACCAGTACTGACCGTCTACTCTTCTGGATCTTGGATTACATTCAGGAAAGTATTGACGATGATAGAAGTTGGAATGTAATAGGCCCCATCAAGAAATTTGGTGAGAATATCTTCAAGGATTATTATAAGGAAAATTCTGATGCTCTGAATCAGTGCATGTCAAAGGAAGGATTCTTCAAGGAATTTACTGCCAAGATGAAAGAAATCAGAAGCCAGACAAGAGAAAAACTGCAGGAGATTGCTGCTACTTTCTTTGATAGTCTTGAAGAAGGTGGATATACTGCTGATGATCTGGCTGGAAAAACCAGGGGAATCTGGAGCTATTTCAATAAGTTGAAGAATGGCAAATATGATGAAGATGACTTGATAAACGCCACCTTCCATAAATGTTATGAAAGTCCGGAGGCTTGGGTCAAGAAAAGCGATGTAAAGGAACAGTCACCTCTGTTTATGTTTGTATCTGATAAGCTTTATCCTATCTTGAAATTCTCGGAAGAGAAAAGACCGGAATGGGTAAAGAGCTACAAGAGCGCTACCCTTACGATGAAGCATCTCAACCAGTTGCGCCTGCTGGGTAGTATCGACCAGAAAGTGAGAGAACTGAACCAGATAGCCAACCGTTTCCTGTTGAGTGATACCCAGACTCTGCTCCATGCTTTGGTTGAAGACAGCGACTCGCCTTTTATCTTTGAAAAGATAGGAACTCAACTTGATCATGTGATGATAGATGAGTTCCAGGACACCAGTACCATACAATGGCAGAATTTCAAGGTTCTGCTGGAGGAAACCATGAGCAGGGAAAATGCGGGAAATCTCATCGTGGGAGACGTAAAGCAGAGTATCTATAGATGGAGATCGGGTGATTGGCGATTACTCAATAATATCGAGAATGAGTTTGGTGGAACCAAGTCGCTCGAAATGAAAACTCTTGATACCAATTATCGCTCAGACCGCAATATCATCGCCTTCAATAATGCTTTCTTTGTAGAAGCAGCCAAGCAGGAGTGTGAGTTGCTGAAAGGCTCTAACCAGGAACAGGTAAAACAATTGGTAAATGCTTATGCCGATGTTTGTCAGAAAGTACCCGAGAAGAAGGGCAAAAAGGGATATGTAGAAGTGCAGTTGCTTGGAGGAGAAGACATCACGGAAAGCATGATGAAGCAGTCGCTGGAAATAGCAACTGAGCTCACGGCTATGGGTGTTCCAGCTAATAAGATTGCCATTCTTGTGCGCAGCAATAAAGCCATTCAGGATATTGCTGCCTATTTTATGGAGAATTCAGATTTTCTGATGGTCTCAGATGAGGCTTTCCGACTGGATGCTTCCCAAGCTGTTTCTACCCTCATTGTGGCATTGCGCCTCATGGCTTGTCCGGATGATGCCATTGCAAAGGCTACCCTCGCCAAATATGCAATCAAGTATCTGAGGGATCCTCATTTGGTTGAAACATTATTGGAACAGCGTTCTACCTTGCTGGAAAAACCGCTCTTTGAGCTTACGGAGATTCTTTATGCTACCTTGGGGATGGATAAGGTAAAGGATATGAAGAAACAAAGCGCTTATGTCTGTGCCTTCTATGACAAGATGAACGAATATCTGGTAGACAACAGCAGCGATATAGATGCCTTTCTCAAGGAATGGGACAATACCATTCATGAGAAAAGTATTCATTGTGATGGAATTAACGGAATCAGACTTATCACTATCCATAAGAGTAAAGGATTGGAATTTGATTATGTAATCATGCCTTTCTGCGACTGGAAACTGGAAAAAATGAATACTATCTGGTGTGAGCCACAAGAGGAACCATTCAATGAACTGCCCCTCGTACCGATAGACTTCAATGCCAAAACCATGATGCAATCCATCTATGAGAGGGATTATCATCATGAGCATTTGCAGAATGTAGTGGATAATTTGAACCTGCTGTATGTTGCCTTTACCCGTGCCAGCCATAGTCTGTTTGTATTGGGTAAGCGAGGCAATCAGAACAGTCGCGCATACTTGATAGAATCGGTTCTTCAGAATGTAGCCAGGAATTTGGAGAGTACTGGGGTTCCTGTAGAATTATCGGGAATAGGATCTGAGTCTTCTGAAGATATCAACTTCTCTTACGGTGAACTCATCGTAGAAGAAGAAAATCACGAAGAGAAGAAAGAATCGGAGAACGTCTTCATGAAAGATGAGAAACCGACAGATATCGTACTTTGTGCTAATCCGGATTTGCCGGAATTCAAACAGAGTAATAAGAGTCGCGACTTTGTAGAGGGCGATGAAGCTGAAGAACAGCAGAAGTTCTACATCAAAATGGGTACGGTATTGCATAGCATTTTTTCTACTATCAAGACTTCAGCCGATGTAGAAAGTGCTCTCAAACAATTGGAAATTGATGGTATTCTCTACGATGACAACGTATCCAATGAAAGATTGGAAAAGATGATTAAGCAGCGCCTTGCCTCTCCTCAGGTAAAAGACTGGTTCTCTGACCGCTGGAGAGTATTGAACGAATGCTCTATCGTGAAATATGTGGATGGAAAAGCTGTTAAGTTCCGACCAGACCGAGTGATGAGAGACGAGAATGAAACGATAGTTGTTGACTTCAAGTTTGGTAAACCAAAGGAAGAACATCAGGAACAGGTTCGTGGATATATGAACTTGTTGCGTGAAATGGGATACCAGAATATCACCGGTTATCTTTGGTATGTTTATCCCAACAAGGTTGTTGAAGTAAGATGATAATTTTGATAAAATAAGTTTTTGATACTCAAAACTAGAATAAAAGTAAAGCTATGGTACCATTTCTTAAATCAGTAGCAAGAGATTTGAGAGAGAAATATGGCAGGGATATGAGTGACATCGTTGTCGTCTTCCCTAACAAACGTGCCTCTCTCTTTCTGGATACCTATCTTGCAGAAATTGAACATGAGGCTATATGGTCTCCTTCATATATAACTATCAGTGAATTGTTCCGACAGAACAGTCCACTGAAGGTTGCTGACCCTATCAAGCTGGTATGCGATTTGCATAAATCATTTGTGAAATGTACTGAGATTGATGAAACTCTTGACCATTTTTACGGTTGGGGTCAGATGCTCATTACCGATTTTGACGACATTGATAAAAATATGGCAGATGCGCAACTGGTGTTCTCCAACTTAAAAGATATTCATGAGCTTGATGATATCTCCTATCTGACTGATGATCAGAAGAAGATGATTCAGAGGTTCTTCAGTAATTTTTCGGAAGACCATAATTCGGAATTGAAAAAGCGATTCCTCCAATTATGGAGTCATTTCCTCGATATCTACAACGATTTCAACAGTCGTCTCGCTCAGCAGGGACTTGCCTATGAAGGTGCGCTTTATCGCCAGGTAGTGACTGATGAAAATCTCAAATTTGAACACAAGAAGTATGTTTTCGTCGGCTTTAATATGTTGCAGAAGGTAGAGATGCAATTATGCGACAGGTTGATGAAAGAAGGAAAGGCTGTCTTCTATTGGGATTATGACAAGGCTTATATGGATAACAACCATGAAGCGGGTCATTATATTCGCCAGAATCTGAAGTATTTCCCGAACGAACTTGACGCCGATTCTGACAAAGGCAAGCTGGAAGCAAATGAAAACGGAAACGAGTCTGGTCAATCTGCGGAGAACATATATGATAATTTATCCAGGAAGAAGAAAATCAACTATTTTTCTGCTCCAACAGAGAATGTTCAGGCTAGATTCGTACATACCTGGCTAAAAGAAAATGGATTGTGCAAGGAGACTGGCAATGTGGCAATTGTTCTTGCTGATGAAAGCTTGCTTCCTACCGTTTTACATTCTCTCCCAAAGGAGGTAGAACATGTGAATATAACAATCGGATATCCCCTGCAGCAGACGCCTTTCTACAGTCTGATTCAGCAGCTTATCCAATTGCAGGGCATCGGGCATCCTAAGGCTAGCAATACTTATCGCCTGCATCAGGTTCTTGCCACCCTGCACCATCCTTATGCCCGTTATATTTCGCAGCTCAACCTACAGGTTATCGAGCAGTTGGAATCAAAGAAGACGTTCTATCCAGATAGAAATTCACTCATCATGAATGAGGATGAAGGACTCGCCATATTGTTCAGAGATATAGATAAGGTTGAGAATCTTGATGAGTATAATATGGGATTGCTAAACTATCTGATAGATATCCTCAAACAGATTGGCTATAACACGAAGCAGCAAAATGTGGACCAGCTTTTCCAGGAGTCTCTTTTCCGTTCTTATACTGTAATCAATCGTCTGAGAGGACTTGTAGAAAGTGGCAATTTAAAGGTTGATACAATAACCTTGGAGCGCTTGATTCTGCAATTGTTCCAGACAACCAGCATCCCATTTCATGGCGAACCAGCTGTAGGTATACAGATTATGGGAGTCTTGGAAACCCGAAATCTCGATTTCGATTATATGCTAGTCTTATCATGTAATGAAGGAAAGTGGCCAAAGGGAGTCAACGATGCTTCGTTTATACCTTATTCTATAAGAAAAGCTTACGGGTTGACGACCATTGACAATAAAGTAGCTATCTCTGCATACTATTTCTATCGCATGATACAGCGTTGCCAACATTTGGCATTCACCTATAATAATGCTACAAAAGAAGGACAGACTGGCGAAATGAGTCGCTTTATGTTGCAGTTGATGATAGAAGGAAAGAATACTGTACACCGTCATTCATTCAAACTCGGTCAGACTCCTTGTCGCGATGAATATAAAGAAGTAGATAAGACAGAAGCAATATGGAAAAAACTGAATGAACATTGGAAAATATCTCCTACTTTCATCAATACTTACATGAGATGCGAAAAGCGTTTCTACTATAGATATATAGAGAAACTGGAAGAGCCAGATCTCATTGATGAAGACGAGATAGACAACCGGATATTCGGAAATATATTCCATCGTGCCGCCCAACTTATCTATTTGCAGTTTGCTCCAAAATCTGCAGTCAAGCTGGATAAGGATGGTAAGGAACAGCTCATCCACCCTATCATCATCACAAAGGCCGATTTTGAGAATGCCATTAAAAACGAAGCCTTGATTTATCGTATAGTAGATCAGGCTTTCCGTGAAGAGCTGTTCAAGGTTAGCAGTAATGGTTATCAGCCAAAGTATAATGGACTGCAACTTATCAACAGAGAGGTGATAGCCAATTATCTGAAGCAGTTATTGGTTATAGATAGTCGTCAGGCACCATTTACTATTATCGGTTTGGAGATACCGATAGAAACAAGGTTTGTCCTGCCTACTTCCTGTGGTGATAAGAATCTTACCCTATCAGGATTTATCGACAGGTTGGATTCCGTTGCAGCAAATGGCAAACCAGGATTGGAAAATATGGCAGAGAAGATTCGTGTCATCGACTATAAAACAGGTAGAGCACCCGTTTCTCATCCTGCTGAAATTGCAGAGGTGTTCTATCCGGAGATGCTGCGCAAGCATACTGACTACTATCTGCAGACCATCCTCTATGCCTTGATTGTAAGTCAGTCCACTTCTCTCAATCCAGCTAAGGACCCGGTATCGCCAGGACTTCTTTTTATTCAGAATGCAAGAGCAGAAGATTACGATCCGACGCTGAAACTTGGCAGAGGCAGTTATATAGAGAATGTAGCAGATTATAAGGATGAATTTTGGGAGGGTATCATGAAAATCCTCTCGGATATATTCAATAAAGAATTGCCTTTCCGCCCAACCGCTGATAAAGAAAGATGTGCTGCATGTCCTTATGCTGGTCTTTGTAAGTAAGAATATGGAAAAAGGATACTTTTCGAATAAAAAACGGAGAAAAATTTGTAAGATTCAATTTTTCTCTGTATTTTTGCAGAAAAGAAACCTTCTTCTGAAGAGAAGGACTTGTTGTTACTAAAAAATGAATATATTATGACAGAAAAAGAATGCAATATATTGGTTAGTGAAAACCTGAACTACGTAAAGGCTGTAGCCAATCAGTTCCGTGGTAAGGGAATGGAATTTGATGATTTGGTGAGCGAAGGAACGCTTGCCATGATTACCGCAGCACAGAAGTTTGATGCTTCCCGTGGTACCAGATTTGTTTCGTATGCAGTTCCTTTTATCCGAAAAGCCATGCAGGAGGCTGTTGATAAGCAGTCGGCACTTTATCAGATACCGAAAGATCAGAAGAAGTATGCACCTCGCAATGCCAGCAAAGCTGTGTCTATCGACCAGCCAATAAGCGAGGGAAATCCATACACACTTCTTGATATATTGGTGAATCAGGATGTGAATATGGCTGATGATAATGTAGCTTTCCAGCAAATGCTGAAAGATTTGGATAATTGTGTGGATTTGCTTGATGAGCGTGAAAAAGAAGTGGTTCGCAAGTTCTATGGACTTGGAATTCATCATGAGACATTAGCTGAAATTGCTGATGATATGAGTTTGAAACGAGAGCGGGTTCGTCAAATCAGAGACAAGGCCATACGTAAGATTTCTAAAAATGCAAGCAGCAAGGTGCTGAAACATTTCTTGAGAAAATAATGGATACAAAAAACTCCTAGCCTTTCCGGGTTATACCCAGGGGCTAGGAGTTTTCTGTTTCTATTGCTTTGCTTTCTCGTATTTCGCTTTCTGGTTCAATCGATACTGACGGGGAGTAATGCCCATGCGCTTATAGAAGTTTGCATAGAAACTCTGACGGGTACTGAAACCAGCCATTTCTGCAATGTCTTCTACACTCATTTTGGCATATCGCTTGTCAGTAAGCAATGACATTGCATCGTTTACACGATAGTCGTTTACAAGTTCAGAATAGTTCTTGTGGAATCTTGTTGCACAAACAGCAGAAATGTAGCGGGAATTTGTTCCCAAATCCTCTGCAAGTCTGCGTGAATTGTATGCAGGATCCTTGTACTTTTGTTCTGAAACCAACATACGCAAGATGTCGTCGTGGAGGCGGTCTTTAGTCTCCTCGCTCAACAAGGTTTGATACCTTGCCATCTTTTCTTTTTTAGGTTGAATATTATATTTAGCCATATCTGTAATAAATTTGATACAACAAAGTTAGTAAATATATTTTGATTTACCAAATTTTTTTCCATTTTTTTTAAAAAAGAAGAGAAAATTATTGTTTATGTGAAATAAAATGGCTAATTTTGCATTCGTATACATCTTTTTTTTATATAGAAAATGTTACGCAAGTTAATATACAAATAAATGAAATTTAGGATATGAAACAGATATTGTCATTCATAAAAACATACGTTATTCTGGTGATATTGTTCGTGGCGCAGAAGCCTCTTTTTCTTCTTTTGGAAAAGTCTTCTACAGCTCCTCAAACGATAAATATTTGGGACTATATGCCTCAGGTAATCTGGCATGGGTTGTCGCTTGATTTAGGAATGGCAGGTTATCTCTCTGTTATTCCCGGTTTATTGCTTCTGGTGTCTATCTGGATTCGGAAGAAACTGGTTTACCCTATCCTGAATATTTATTTCGGTATTGTCGCCTTCATGGGGGCATTCCTTTTTGTACTGAACTTAGGACTTTATCCGTATTGGAATTTCCCTCTGGACAGTACACCGCTTTTCTATTTTTTCACTTCGCCTAAAGACGCCTTGGCTAGTGTAAGTTTCCTTTACATCATCCTGGCATTTTTAGCAATTCTTATTTCTGCTATAGGTGTATGGTTTATACTTCGTGTTACCATTAAGAAGAAAACTTACCGCAGCAGATATACGGGTTATGGATTCGGTGATTGCCGTGGTGGACGCCGTTCCTCTTATGATAGCGATATAGAGCGTCATCGCCTTCGTTCATCGCTCATTCTGTTAGTGCTCACAGCATTGCTTTTCCTTCCTATCCGTGGTGGAGTTACTGTGTCGACGAATAATACAGGTAAGGCTTATTTTTGTCAGGATGCATTTCTTAATCATGCAGCTGTCAATCCTATGTTCAGCCTGTTTGAGTCGCTTTCGCATCAGGAAGATTTTGCAGCTCAATATCGCTATATGGACAATGCTGAGGCTGACAAGCTGTTTAAGGAGTTGGTCAGTTCCAGTGATGTTAATACCTACCCTCTTCTCAATGAAGAGGCAAGAAAGACGGGAAATCCTGACATTTTGATTGTCATCATGGAGAGTTTTGCCAACGACATCATGCCGTCTATGGGCAAGGTGAAGAATGTAGCAGTTCAGCTCGATTCCATTGCGCAGAAGAGCATCCTCTTTACACGTTTCTATGCCAATAGTTTCCGAACAGACAGAGGATTGGTTTCTATTCTGAGTGGTTATCCGGCACAGCCAACAATGAGCATCATGCGCTACCCTTCCAAGACTGCTCAGCTTCCTTCTATAGCCCGTTCTTTAGCTGAGGCTAAGAATTATCAGAATGCTTATTATTATGGTGGTGATGTTGATTTTGCCAACCAGCGTTCTTATCTTGTTTCGCAAGGATATCAGAAGATAATATCTGATGCTGATTTCCCGATTGAAGATAAGTTGAGCAAATGGGGAGTACACGATCATGTTGTGGCTGAAAAGTTGCTGGCTGATTTGAAAAAAGAACAGCATGTAAAGCATCCTATGTTGCGCATCTTCCAGACATCCAGCAGTCATGAGCCGTTTGACGTGCCATATAGCCGGTTGAAGGACAAGCGTCTGAATGCTTTTGCCTATACAGACAGCGTGATAGGTCATCTTATGAGAGAATATAGCAAACTTCCTAGATGGAAGAATACATTGGTAGTATTGGTTCCTGATCATGTGGGTGGTTATAAAGAACATCTTGATAATTTTGACAGATCACGTTATCAGATACCGCTTATCCTGACAGGTGGTGCTATTGCCCGCCCTATGAAGGTGGCACTTGTAGGCTCACAGAACGATATTGCAGCAACTCTTCTCGGACAGCTGGGCGTGAAGCATCAGGATTTCCTGTTCAGCAAGAACATGATGAGTGATGCAACGCCTAAGTTTGCCTTCTTTGATGTGCCGGATGCATTTGGTATGGTTTCTGAAGAAAATTCAATCATCTATGACAACAAGACACAGAAGATTGTGTATGATCAAGGTAGAAAAGGATATAATTTAAAGCGCGGACAGGCTTATTTGCAGAAGCTGTATGATGATATAGCAAGCAAAAAATAGAATAAAATCAGTAAGATAAAGAAAGAAAAATGATAGAATTCATTCAACAATTAGAACACATTGATATGCAGATTTTTCTGTTTTTCAATGGCTTTCATAGTGACTTTTGGGATTATTTCATGTTGATTTTTTCCGATCGTTTCGTGTGGGTTCCGTTTTATGCAAGCTTTCTCTTTGTCATGGTCAGAAACTTTCCTGTCAAGGTTGTGCTTACCACTCTGATAGTAATAACACTCATCATTGCGCTCTGTGATCAGACAGCCTCAGGTCTGTTGAAGCCTATGATAGGAAGAATGCGCCCGAGCAATCCCGACAATCCGATTTCCCCGATGGTTCATATTGTTCAGGGGTATCGTGGTGGAGCCTATGGATTTCCTTCATCCCATGCAGCCAATGCATGGGGAATGGCTTTTTTTGCAAAGTATCTTGTACGGAGAAGTAACCTGACCCTATTTCTCTGTCTTTGGGCGCTGATAACCTGCTACTCCAGAATGTATCTGGGAGTACATTATTTTGGCGATGTGCTGGTAGGAACCATCATCGGTTTCATCTATGCAACACTCTGCTATTATGTCTTCCGGCATTTCCTCAGGAAATATACGGATAGCTTCAAGCCAACGAATTACCTGCGCTTTTCCTATGTACCAATCTTGACAGGGCTGGTATCTATATGGATTATCATCTGTGCGAGTGGGATACTGATGATGTACGGTATAAACATAAGATAAGTCTATGACTCTGTTTTGGAACGACAAAATTTATTTATAAACATATAATTAATATAAGGATTATGAAAAAAATGACATTTATGGCCATTGCCATGGGACTGTTTGCATTCACAGCATGCCAGCAGACAAAGAAGGAAGCTCCAGCAGCTGAACCTGTTGTAGAAGTAATCACAGATTCTGCTACTCAGCAGAAGGTTGCCGGTGAATACAAGAGCGCTGATGGTAAGCGTATCATTACTATCAATAGTGACTTTACCGCAAAGACAACCGGTCTTGACAAGGACTTTTTCAAGTGGGAGTTCATGGTTAAGCCAGAGAATTCTACAGTCAATATCAATCTTGTTCGTAAAGGTTTGGATGCAGAGGTAAAGGATCAGGCTGTTATTGATACAGAAGAGGGCTCTCTTTTGTTGAAGAATGAGACTTTCCGTAAGGCAGCTGAGACCAAGTAAAGCGATAGAATTCACTTTAAGAATGATATAAAAAAGTAAAGCACCTCCACTTCACAGTGGGGGTGCTTCTATTTAAAGGTATTAGCTTTCTTTAAGGTAAAAAGATTGTATTCAGGATAACGGTTGCAAAGGTAGCTATTTTACACGAGAAAAACAAATATTTTTATATGTTTAAGAACATGTTTTAGAATATTCCATGCTGATATTATAAATAATGTTTAGATAATTTCCGTACTTGCAATTAAATTTGTATCTTTGCACCAAAAATAACAATATAATAAATAAGATATATGGCAATTAATGAGGAAAAGAAGCTTGAAGAGAAGAAAAGTCTTTCTTTCGTCGAGCAATTAGTTGAGGAAGATCTCAAGGAAGGTAAGAATGGTGGAAGAATACAAACCCGTTTCCCGCCAGAACCAAATGGCTATCTTCATATTGGTCATGCCAAGGCCATCTGTATGGACTTTGGTGTTGCTGAGAAATATAATGGAGTATGTAATCTCCGTTTCGATGACACCAATCCTAGTAAGGAGAACAATGAATATGTAGAAAATATTCTTCAGGATATTCAGTGGCTTGGCTTTAAGTGGGGTAATATATATTATGCTTCCGATTACTTTGAGAAGTTGTGGGAGTTTGCTGTATGGATGATCAAGAAAGGTCATGCTTATATCGACGAGCAGACTGCTGAACAGATTGCTGAGCAGAAGGGTACTCCTACTACTCCTGGTACTGCCAGTCCTTACCGTGACCGTCCTATCGAAGAGAACCTTGCTCTTTTTGAGAAGATGAATACACCTGAGGCTGAGGAAGGAAGTATGGTGCTGCGTGCCAAGCTCGATATGGCTAACCCTAACATGCACTTCCGTGACCCTATCATGTATCGTATCATTCATACTCCTCATCATCGCACTGGCACTAAGTGGAATGCTTATCCTATGTACGATTTTGCTCATGGACAGAGTGACTACTTTGAGGGTGTAACCCACTCTATCTGTACTTTGGAGTTTGTTCCTCACCGTCCTCTCTACGATAAGTTTGTAGACTTCTTGAAGGAAAAGGATGGCACAGACAATGTTTTGAATGATAACCGTCCACGTCAGATTGAGTTCAACAGATTGAACCTTACCTATACTGTAATGAGTAAGCGTAAGCTTCATACATTGGTGGATGAGCATCTGGTAAACGGTTGGGATGATCCTCGTATGCCTACACTTTGCGGAATGCGCCGTCGTGGTTATTCTCCTGAGAGCATCCGCATGTTCATCGACAGCATCGGTTATACCAAGTTTGACGCCCTTAATGATATGGCTCTCCTGGAGGCTTCTGTACGTGAGGACTTGAACAAGAAAGCTTGTCGTGTAAGTGCTGTGCTTGACCCGGTTAAGCTTGTCATCACCAACTATCCTGAGGGTGAGAGCGAGGAGATGGAGGCTATCAATAATCCTGAGAATGAGGCTGATGGCTCACATACCATTACTTTCTCAAAGAATCTCTGGATTGAGCGTGCTGACTTTATGGAAGATGCTCCAAAGAAGTTCTTCCGTATGACTCCTGGTAAGGAAGTTCGTTTGAAGAACGCTTACATCGTGAAGTGTACAGGCTGTACCAAGGATGAGAATGGCGTTATCACTGAGATTCAGGCTGAGTACGATCCTATCAGCAAGAGCGGTATGGAAGGTGCTAACCGCAAGGTGAAGGGTACACTCCATTGGGTATCTGCTGACCATTGCGTAAAGGCTGAGGTTCGTGAATATGACCGACTCTTTGCCATCGAGAATCCTTCTGCTGATGAGCGCGACTTCCGTGAGCTGCTCAATCCGGAAAGTTTCCACGATTACAAGAACTGCTATGTTGAGGAGTATGCAGCCGGCAAGAAGCCAGGTGAATATCTCCAGTTCCAGCGCATCGGTTACTTCATGGCTGATCTTGACAGCACAGCAGAAAAACCTGTATTTAACAAGACTGTTGGCTTAAAGGATACTTGGGCTAAGCAGAATAAATAATTTCTTGGGAGTTGGGAGTTAGAAGTTTTTATGGTATGGAAATACTGTAATACTTCTTAACTCCTAACTCATACATAAGCACTAGATTATATTAGGATAATGAATACAGCAGATCTTTTTCTTTGGATTCTAGATAATTTGAGCTATTGGGTGGTTGCACTGTTCATGGCTATCGAAAGTTCGTTCATACCTTTTCCTTCCGAGGTTGTTGTTCCGCCAGCAGCGTGGAAGGCGATGGATCCAAACAGTGGAATGTCATTCCTTCTGGTCATTGTTTTTGCAACTGTCGGTGCAGACCTCGGTGCGTTGATTAATTACTATTTGGCAAAATGGGTGGGTCGCCCTATCATCTATCGTTTTGCAGATAGCCGCCTGGGACACATGTGTCTGATTGACCGCAAGAAGGTTGAAGTGGCAGAAGAGTATTTCCGCAAGCATGGTGCTGTCTCTACCATATTTGGTCGTTTAGTGCCTGCTGTCCGTCAGCTTATCAGTATTCCTGCCGGTCTGGCAGGTATGCATGTCGGCAGATTCCTGCTCTATACCACAATAGGTGCAGGTGTCTGGAATACGGTTCTGGCTACCATCGGATGGGGTATTTATAAGTATACTCACTATAAGACCACACAGGATGTTTATCAGCAGGCCTTGAAATACAGTCATGAGTTGGGCTATATCATCCTGGGCTTGGCTGTGATAGTAGTAGCTTTCCTTGTCTATAAAGGAATGAAGAAAAAATAATTTCAATATACTGAAACGAAGAAGCGGGAGCGCCATATATCCATGACGCCCCCGCTTTTTTTATGATTTAAAGCTTGCAACAAGCTTCTTACCAGGAATACTGATTGTCTTACCGGTCTTGAAACGGTCGAATCCTTCACCGTATACACCAATAACGGCACTTTGGCTGACGAATGCTGCAGGGTCTATTTCATCGATGAGACGGAATATTTTCTGCGATTCACGCTGTCGGGCCAACACAAAAAGCATGTGTACATCCTTGCCACTATAGCATCCATGACCATCCATGATAGTACATCCTCTATCGGCTGCAGTATTGATGGCTGCACTCAGTTCCAGATATTTATCTGAAATGATAAAGAACTGTACCGAGCGGCGAAGTGTGTTGACAATATGGTCTACACAAATCGATACCACAAAAAGACAGACATAGCCATAGATAACCTGTTCCCAAGATTGAAGAACAAAATAAGAACTGGTAATGATGCAGAGGTCGCAAACCATGATAGCATGTCCCAATGAAATGTTCCAGTACTTGTTGATCATGGCGGCTACCGTATCACTACCTCCCGTAGAACCATTGGCTGAAAGACCAAGTCCTGCACTGCTTCCCATAAAGAATGCACCGATAACCGTTGCCATGAAGGGTTGATCGTGCAGTAGAGGAGTCATTCCCACGGTCTGGGTCTCAATAATGCGCGAGGTAATGGCAAAGATTCCCACTCCATAAATGGTTTTTAGGCAGAATTTATAGCCTAAGATACGAAAGGCAATAATCAGCAGGAAAACGTTGAGTGCGAAGTAGGATACAGATACCGGAATGCCGAATCCCCAGCACAGGATGGAAGCGATACCTCCTACTCCACCCATCGTAATATGGTTTGGAAGCAGGAAAATGTTAAGGCCGATACTTCCCTCAATCATTGCAAATGCAATAATCATGTAATCACGGATTTCGTGAATTTTACTTTTTCTAGTCATATATAATTATGTATATTTTTATTTCGAGTGCAAAGTTACTGCTTTTTAGAGACAACACAAAATAAAAAAAACAAAAAATCGATAAAAAGCATGGCTATATCAATATATTTTTATAATTTTGCAGAAGGTAGCTATCAGTCGCTATCAACAGAACATATACTAGTAATTAGAAAAATCAATCTTGTCTATGGCAGTTATTTCAGAAAACATCAGTCAATGGCCATGTCTTAGTGATGGTCTTCACTACAATTGGTTGGTCGATTATGCGGCTTTCAGTGCCTTTGGTACCTTTGAACTTTCGCCAGAGGAATGGGAGAAGCGTGAACTTATAGTCAATTTTAAAGGTAACTCTGAGTTGACGACAGAAATAGATCATCAGCAAGCTTTAAAAAAGGCTATTGATATGGTTGTATCCTTTCTTAAAGATGTTTTGGGCAATGAAAGTTCATCCATTACGCTTGTCTGTATTCCTGCCTCATTGAAAAAGCACACAGAGCGTCGCTTCCGTAGCTTCAGTGAACAGGTTTGCGCACAGACCGGACTTCAGAATGCTTACGATGCCTTTAGCTATACGACAGAGAAAGATGAAGATGGAGATGAAACAGATACGCTTCATATTGATGAGTCTTTCTTTAAAGGGAAGAAGGTTTTGCTGTTTGATGACATGATAGCCACAGGTGGTTCCATTTCCCGATTTGCAGAAAAGCTCAAGTCAATGGGTGCTTCCGTGATAGGCGCATTGGCTTTAGGTAAAAAGATTTCTGATGGTTATGATCAGAAAATATAAAACAGATTAGCAGCATCCCTTATGCCGGGATGCTGCTTGTCTATTGGATTTTTCCCTTATGCTGCCATTATACCCAGGGCTTATGGTACCTAAAAGGTTATTCAGTATTCAGTTATTCAGTTTTTTTCGCGATAGTTACCCTTTTAGTGGTTATAAATTGTAAGTAATTATTTTATATTATATATATATATATATTTATATATATATAATATACTATCTATACAGAGAATGGTAACAATGGCGAAAAAAACTGAATAACTGAATACTGAATACGTTTCCCTAAAACGGTTATTACTTTGTAATATGCTGATTTATATCGCAAAACATAGTTTTCTATGCCACAAAACATAGAGATGCGCCCCACCAAACATAGAGTTGCTTTCTTTAACTAAGTTTCAAATCGTAAGTTGTTGAAAATCGCTCCTTATCACATGCAGAAATTTGGTAGATACAGAAAATCTTTATATCTTTGCACCGGAATTGCGCAAAGCAAGGTTGAAAGATAATAAAAAGATAATTGAATGGGAAATAAAATAACAGCAATGGAGCGGGGAATGCAGCGACGCACGGAACTGCTCCTGGGAAAGGATAATCTTGAGAAATTACAGTTGGCACGAGTGCTCATCTTCGGTATCGGAGGCGTGGGGTCATGGTGCGCTGAGGGACTGCTGAGAAGCGGCGTGAGGAACATCACCATCGTGGACAGCGACCGCGTCTGCGTGACCAACTGCAACCGCCAGCTGATGGCAACCAGCCGCACCATCGGCGAGGTGAAGGTGGATGCACTGCGCCAGCGCCTGCTGGATATCAACCCTGATGCCAACATCACCGCCTATCAGAAAATATATCAGGCGGAAACAGCCGATGAATTCCACATGGAGGAATACGACTTCATCATCGATGCCATCGACTCGCTGAAGGACAAGGCAGATCTGATTCTCCGTGCCACTTCCCTTCCGAAGGAAATCACCTTCATTTCTTCGATGGGTGCAGCCCTCCGCAGCGACCCGTTCATGGTGAGGAAGGCTGAGTTCTGGAAGGTGGATGGCGATCCGCTGGCAAGGGCCCTGCGCAAGAAATTCAAGAAGAACAAGACGTTTCCCCGTCGCAAATTCCAATGCGTTTTCAGCGAGGAAAAGCCGATGCAGAACAGGGGCGACCAGCGACTCGTGGAACACGAATGGTGCTCAACAAAGGCGCAGATCAACGGTTCGCTCTGCCACATCACCGCCACTTTCGGCATGGCAATCGCAGGAATGGTCATCAATCACATCATCGATTGATGGCTTGCATCAACAGAAGAAATAAACATTAGAACAAGAAAAAAGATATGATTACAGTTGATGGATTGACCGTAGAATTTGGCGGCACCACCCTATTCAA
>ENA-ORPK01000593-ORPK01000593.1-human-gut-metagenome-genome-assembly--contig:-NODE-593-length-32949-cov-9.138414_pt1 | contig 32949 bp, 30 predicted proteins | sample MGYA00242139_ERZ509068 | MGnify/ENA primary metagenome ERZ509068 (study PRJEB26280, sample SAMEA2338687) | human gut metagenome | biome: human gut; feature: human-associated habitat; material: faeces... | reverse complement strand
AATCATTGTCGGAGAAGTTCGTGGGGAAGAAGCGCTGGATATGCTGCAGGCAATTATATGTACTATATAATAATTATATATATAACGTATATAAGGATGGAAAATATAGATTAGAGGGAGGGGCATAGGAACGATATGAACATTAAGTATAGGTTATTGTGTAAAAGGTTAATAGAGGAAAGGAAGAGAGTAGGTGTCATTCAATATTATAATGTACTGTTCATAATGGAGTTAGTGTCAGATAAAGACATATGGGCTTTAGAACAGTGGATGAATGGTATAAATAACATATATATGAAAGATATACATAATTGGTGTAGAATACATTTTGTTAAATATCACACTGTATTTGTTTACAGGAAAGAGTATCCGGTAAAAGCAAATATTTGGAATGGGTATTCATATATAAGGTGGCGGATGGAGCGGTTGATGAATTTGGGATAAGATAAAATAGTGATTGCATGAAAGAGAGCCTTAAAGCAGGGTGTTCTTTTGAAAGTATGGATAGAATTAAAGGCTGAAGGCTCTGCGCTATTCGTTTGGCAGAGCCTGAGTATTCTCTTGATCCGTAGAAAATAAATCTAACTGACCTTCTGGAGTGGAACTTTGACCGGATTCATCTTCAGTTGATGGTTCTCTTTTTTTGGGTGTTTTATGAGTGTATAATTTCTCAAAAGGAAGTGAATACTTGGATTTTTTATTGTATTCTAGTAAAAGAGCTTCTGCGAATCCTAATGAACCGGCACGACGTTCTCTGGCAGTACGACTGATTTCTCTGACAGAGACACGCCCAACTTTTTCTTTGAAGGTGTCATCTTTCATTGTTTCTCCATAAGCATTATCCAGACGGGCAATAGCATTAAGCATATTGGAACTAAAGGACATAGGCGCACCTTCCCATGTGGCAACACAAAGGCGTAAAACACGATCAAGAGTGTGAAAACCATATTTTTCATAGATATTAATTAAAGTGGATACAGCACATATACCTCCGGGGCGAGAGGAAGAAGTAATAGTGAGATCATATGATTCAACAAGGTCACGAATAATAAGTTCTCTATCATTACCAGCTTCAATATTAGCCATGAATATTTCATAAGGTAATAACGATTTGACATATTTCATCTGATTTGCAAAAATATCTGCTTCTTGGGTGTAAACAAGATCATCATAAACCATACACCAGACAGGAGTTTCTCTTGATCCAGAGACGAGAGCAACAATCTCTATAGTGTGTTGTCCGTTGAACACATAATTTATCCCATCACGTCTACTTACTTTTACAGGGTTTATCTGATAAAGATCAAAATTAGCTGCAGCACGCTGAACGTGTTTGATGGAAAGATTACGTTGATAATCTTGATTTGAACATAAATTTTTAATAGGTATTTGCTCAAAATGCACTTGGGGAACAAACTTTTGTAAATCTTCGGTATTTCCATCCATAATTATATTTCCTCCAATTTTTTTAAAATATTATTTGTGGTTGATATTAGACACATAAGCTGATATTTAAGCTTATATTTTGCTGTATCAGATGCAATTTTAAAATCTGAAACTTTTAATACTCTTTCGATAGAACTGTTCCACGAGGGAATCGTCAATGTAAGACTTGCAATTTCCGCATCTGGATCAAATTGTGGCAGGTTGCGTATTGAAGGAATAGAAACGGAAGATTCTTTCCTTAACATCGGTTTGGCGTAATTATTCCATAGTAATTCCCTTTTCATATCATGATAACTGAGATGTTCTATCTTTTCGGCAAGAAGGTAGTTATTTAGACTTAAAAGTTGCTCTTTTGGTAATCCTGAAAGCTCAATAATATTAGCTTGGGAAATCCAGAGTTGACCAGAACGAACTCGTTTGACAAAATCCGGAACTTTTTCATCAATTATATCTAGTGCACTACTGTAAGCAGAATATTTGTAAACGGTAGCCATTGCTACATTACATTCTTCGGATATTTTTTTTGCTGCGATGCTTGCACCGGAAATATGAGATTTATTCGTAGATGAAAGTTGTCTTGAAACTAAAATTTTTTCAGCATCATATTTTTTCCCAATCAGGTATTTTTTATTGATATTGGTTAAATCCTCTCGTTTAAGTTGGTCAGTACATATCCATGAAATTACATCTTCTTTACTGGAAAAATGGAGTCTTTTTATTCGGAAAGGAATACTGTGTTTACGAAATAATTCATATGCTTCTATACCATTAATGACAATACCATTCCATGTGCAGATGGGGGTGTGATAGGAATGACATAATATCTGTTGTTCAAGTTGTTTATAATCTTTTTCACTGAGATATTGATACAAATTGGTGAATTCTAGTTTTGTTTTTAATGTATATATACTATAATTGCGCATACTCATCTCCCATTATTTCTGATTTGAATTCTGTTTGTGGCAGTTTTGTGATGATGTTATCCATGGAAAATAGAGCTATTTTTTTATCTGGGTAAATATTGCCTTCTAAACGAAAAATGTTAAATTTCTCCCAAGAAAGGTTAAGTTGGGAAAGTGAATATAGTAATTCTCGGCTGTACAATTCATAACTGTTACCATTGATGACAAAATAATCCTTAACTTTATGTGCCAATTTATCCTCTGCACAACTAGCCTTTATACCTATCATTTTTTGATCAGGATTAACAAGAAGTTGAATATATTCTGGGTTACCAATTTGACGGAGTGTATTGCGGTGGATTCGTATACGATTCTTTTTAAAGTCAATACATATTAGTGGATGGGAAGAGTGTTTGTTGTTCATAGGATTTTTCCTCACTTTCTGCTGTTGATGGTTCTTTTGCTTTTTCTATGGATTTATCAGTTGCCTTCTTCTTTTCTTGTATGTCAAATACTGCGTAGCCTTCAAATATATTGACTTGCATTGATTTTTGATGTTCTTCCACTGGAATACCGAACTGATTCTTCCATTCTTCAGGATAAGAAGGTGTCCTAGCAGTGGTTACAGTTCCATTGTCTTTTAGAGTACGAGGAAATATTTCAGGTGAAGTTAAATCGAAAATGAACAGTATTTCATTGCCAGAACGAATTAGTTTGCCGAGAATCTTGTACCGATAATTAGGATTCCAGTCCATGAGAGATATCACTTTAGCAAAGAAAATTCGACAGGTGATTTGTTTTGGCGAACGCTTTTTTCCAGAGGAACACCAACGAAAAGAGTCTTTTTCTTCTTCTCGACAGGGACGGACAGCCAGTTTTTTTTCAATGGGATTGACTAATATTTGCACATATTCGACATCGGGTAGTTTTTTTATGCAGGCGGTATTTACAGATACCTTGTAGTTATTAAACGTAAACGAAGGTTCGTAAATATGAGCGAAGAATTCGCCACGTACAACTTGATAACCGTCATAGCTGAAAGAATCATCGTCAATGACTTCCATTTGATTTGAGGGGCTGGGCGCGACTGTTATTGGCATAGGTGTGTTGATTTTCATCATATCAGAAGGTTCTGTAGTCATATTCCATTGATTTATAGGTTGCTCGCTCATTGGGTGTCTCCTTTAATTTCTGTAATAATATTCTTTATATTTTGTATAATGGTTTCTTTGGGAGTGGTTTGTAGCTCGGGTTCTTTATAAGGTTTACTTTCTGAAGCAGTCTGCCAGTTTTTGTCTGCTGTAAATTCTGTTAATTCTGGCGCTTGAGACTGAGTATAGTAATTATTACCGAAGCTATTCATCCAGTCGGCAGGATAAGCTAACACACTCTTAGAATCAGATATTGTATCAGGCATGTTGTTATTGGGGGCGGATACGTCGTTGGTACTTGTCGGTATTCGTATTTCTGTATCGTCCATGTTGAAAATAAGGACATTTTCATTGTCTTTTTGGTGGGCAACTCCTAATATTCTATATTTGCATTTTTTGTCCCATTTAAATATCTCGTATAATGTTGGCAAAAATGCAGCGCCGGAAATTGGTTTTGGAATAAGTTGACCATCTTTGAGACGTGACCACTGCACTTTATTTTTTGTTTCAGAGGAACATGGTCGGATAGCAAGTAGTTTTGAGCTTGGGTGTATTAGCAGTTCGACAAATTTTATGTTTGGAAATTTCCGTATAGCATCTTTGTTAAAAGAGATCTGTTTATATGAAAAAGAAACAGAAATCCGACCAACAGAGGAGAAAAATTGTCCTCTGGCAACTTCATAGTCTCTTAAATCGAAGGAACCGGCGGAAGCAGTAATTGTATCAGGTACATTCATATTTGCCGGTTTAAGGACGCTTTGAGATGCTTCAAAGTAGTCTCTGGCTTTAAATCCAGACCATCTTGGATTAATGCTTATAAATCCACTTAGAGAGCCTTCTTGTATCACATGTAATTCTGGTAAAATCTCTTTATTTCCATATTTCGCATTTGTAATTAATTTTTGAACAGCTATGAAATCATCTCGGGAGATAATAGCTTCGTGATGTCCGACTTTTCTGTATTGATTACGGTCTTGATTGTTTTTCCTTGATTTATGGTCAAGATAATTAGGAGTCCATGTTTTTCTCGCCAGAACATCCCCACAATGGCGTTCATTTTGAAGGATTTGTAGTATGGTACTGGATGACCAGACATCATTATTCTTTTTTGTTTTACAACCGAGTTCTGTCAAAGAATCAGCAATTTGTTGAGTACTGCTTCCATTCAGATACATATAAAAAATAAGCTGCACAATTTTAGCTTCATGTGGATTGATTACAAGATCTCCATTTTCGTCTTGGTCATATCCGAGCAGAGGAGGTGTAAGGAATATTCCCCGACGAAAACGCATTTCAATGGAAGAATTCATAATTTCACTTTTGGTATGACTTTCTTCCTGCGCAAGTGTTGACATGAATGACAGAATCATTTCGCTTTTGGGATCAAGAGTATTTAAATGCTCTGTTTCAAAAAATACACCGACGGGTGGACGGAGTGAAGAAAGCTCTCGTACATATCGGATACAGTCAACAACGTTTCTTGCAAATCGGGATACACTTTTTGTTATGATTAAATCAATTTTTCCGGCTTCACAATCTTCAATCATTTTTTTGAATGCATCTCTATGTTGAAGCGAAGTGCCTGAAATGCCTTCGTCGGCATATATTTCGACAAGCATCCAATTCGGATTTTTATTTACTACATCCTGATAATGATTTTTCTGTAATTCATATGAGGATGTTTGGCGTGGATCATCCGTAGATACCCTTGCATATACAGCTACTCGTAGTTTTTTTTCTGTTTTAAAAATATCCTCTGGTGGAAGTGCCGGAATTACTTCCAGTTCTTCTGGATCAATACCTTTGTATCTTTGCCGGATTCTGGCTTTCTGTTCATCAATATTACTGCTTCGTTCTTCACTTTCTTTCATCAATAGCGACATCCTTTATAGTTGATATAACTATCATAGAATTTTTGGATTGAAAAAGACATAAACCATCAGTTAAGTGATTAACAGATGGTTTATGTAGAAATAGATATTTGATTGTTATTGAATGATTTAATAATCATTCGGGTTATCAGCATCGTAATTGTGTTTTGAGGATAGATGCCAATCATTGATTCGTAAAATATTCTTTATGGCTGAAAGAACCTCGAATATGTAACGTTTTTCAGTGCTGGTACAATCTGCCATTAATAAATCAATATCAGTTTGATATTCCGTAGGATTGTATAACAAGTTTCCATAGAGTAATTCATCAATAGTAATTTCAAGGGCATTGCTAATTTTGATTAAAGATTCTAAACTGGGTTTACGCTTGGCATTTTCTATATAGCTTATATAAACAGTAGAAAGATCAGCGATTTCAGCCAGCTCCTCGGCAGATAATCCTCGTTGTTTGCGGGTTTCTCTTATACGTTTGCCTATAAGTGCATAATTTATTTCCATGTCCTCACCTCCTTTCCATCACAACTTGACTTTTTTGTGTTGTAGATAGAAAAAATGGTGAGTTATACAATAGTAATTGGTTGTATAAAAAGAAGTATATCATATGTATATAGCAAAAAGAAGATTGTCGATTGATGGGAGAAAAAGGCGATAAGTTGTAATTGAACAACAGCGAAAAAAAGGTTATTATTTATGTATTAAAAATTATGTCTGAGAGGAAAATACATGGCAGATAAAGAGGAAATTAAAACACTGGAGGAATTAGAGGAAAAAGGAAGAATACTGCGGGAGTACAAAGAAAAATTCCGGCAGATGTGCCAAGAAAATAAAATGATAAAGGGTTCGACAGTGCTGAAACTATATGATAAAATTGAAGAAATACAAAGAGAATATGAGCATTTAGATAATAAGCTGACATTAATGGAATACAACTTTATATAGTTCTATTTTTTTTGTTTTAATACTACTGTTTCCCTTAGTAAATACTTGTAAGATACATCTCTAATATTTTTGCGGATTTCTAGTTACAATTAAGGTAACTACTATCGGAAAGAGGTGTATTTACTTGCGTACAGAGGATTATATTGCGGACAATATTATAGCTTTATGTAAAAAACGTGATATGAGTAAATATCGGCTGTCACAATTGACTGGTATATCTCAATCTTCGATTGGAAAAATTATTGCTAAAGAAAGTTTACCCACTATGCCTACTGTAGAAAAGATATGTGATGCACTGGGAGTAACAATGGCACAATTCTTTGCCGGAATGGATGTTCCAGTAAGCTTATCAGAATCACAACAAGAGGTTCTGAATATTTGGAATAATCTTGATGAAAAAGAACAGAATGTAGTGATACAAATGCTCCGGGGACTTCAAAAATAAAGGAAACAGTTGTAACGAAAATGTTGACTGTTTCTTTTTTTATGGAGTTGGGAGATTATGGTGATTGAAAAGAAATATTATGATATTGCACAGCGTGAATTGGAAGAAATGCAAAGAGAAATTAATGCAGAAAAAGCGCAAATGTCAGAAGAAGAGATACTAGAGGATAAAAAATGGCATGATGAACAATTGGAAACAATTATAAAAAAGGCAGAAGCTCATATGCGTTGTTTTAAGAAAGTTCCAGATCCTCAAAAAGTAGTGAAATTCACTTTTTTACAAAAAGATGCATTGGAAATTGCACGAAATATGCAGATGAATATAAAAACTGAGCGTAAAGAAGATGATTTATGGGGGACGATAGAAATGTCATTTAATAATATGTGGTTTTTAGATTCGGCTCCTAGTGAATGGAAAGATATTTGGAATAACTTGATGAAAGAAGCTCAGAGAGTGTATATAGAAGCAAAAGATAACATGGTCATGTATCAATATTATTATGATTTGGCGGTAGAAGTTCCTTGTGTGTAGACAAAATACAAATAATGATATACTGTGGATATGATATGTAAAAATAGTCGGAGAAAGATTTGTGAATGCACGATTATTTAGGAGGAAAAAAGCATGACAGACGCTGAAAAAAGAGAAGCGGCTCACCAGTTTATCAATAGATGGATGGGACGTGGCAATGAGGATGAAGATGGTCGTTCTTATTGGCTGGAATTTTTATCCAATGTAATAGGGATGGAAAATCCCACAGAGCGTGTAAATTTTGAGAAGAAAGTAATCGTAAATGGGAATACAAAGCGGATTGACGTATATATCCCGGAAACACATGTCATCATTGAACAGAAAAGTCTGGGAAAGTCACTTGATCAGAAAATACATAACTCTGGAGATGTGGATTTAACACCATATGAACAGGCGAAACGCTATAATGACAATCTTCCGTATGATGAAAAAGCAAGATGGATCATAACTTGTAATTTTTCGGATATTTGGATATATGATATGAATGCCAGGGTACCGGAACCTGTTAAAATAGCGTTGGTTGAATTGCAGAGCAAGTATCTGCTCCTTGATTTTCTGGTAAAGCAGGATGTAAAAAAGTTATCTCATGAGATGGAAGTTTCTATTAAGGCTGGCGATATTGTTGGTCTGATTTATGATGCTTTCCTGAAGCAATACAAGATACCGGACGGAAATGAAAAACAGGAATCAGCAGAACAGAAAGAAAAAAGGGAACATAAGTTGAAGAGCTTGAACGCTCTTTGTGTGCGTTTAGTATTCTGTCTGTACGCAGAGGATGCTGGCATATTTGGTGAACATCGGGATATTTTTCATGATTACTTAGAAGCATATGATGTAAAAGATTGCCGGAGAGCATTGATTGAACTGTTTAAGACGCTGGATACTCCAATCGCTGAACGGGATGAATATCTTGAAGAAGATGTTGCACAATTTCCATATGTAAATGGTGGTCTGTTTGCAGATGAAACAATAGAAATCCCACCTTTTACAGAAGAAATCAAAGACCTGCTTTTGACGAAAGCATCTGAGGATTTTGACTGGAGTGATATTTCACCGACTATTTTTGGAGCAGTTTTTGAATCTACTTTAAATCCGGAAACAAGAAGATCTGGCGGGATGCACTATACATCCATAGAGAATATTCATAAAGTGATAGATCCGCTGTTTCTTGATGATTTGAAAAAAGAATTTAAGGAGATTCAAGCGGTTACTGTTCGGAGAACAAAAGAAAAGAGGTTGGATGAATTTCAGAATAAACTTGCATCTCTCACGTTTTTAGATCCGGCGTGTGGTTCTGGAAATTTCCTCACAGAAACCTATTTGTCGTTGCGGCGGCTGGAGAATGAGGTGATTCGTGAAAGAGTTGGCGGTCAGATAACATTGGGAGAAGTCCATAACCCAATCAAAGTGTCTATCCAGCAATTTTATGGAATAGAGATCAACGACTTTGCTGTTACCGTTGCAAAGACAGCTCTTTGGATTGCAGAATCGCAGATGTTGGAAGAAACCAAAAATATTGTCTATGGCTTCAATGATGATTTTCTTCCGTTGAAGACGTATGTAAATATTACGGAGGGTAATGCACTTAGGATAGATTGGAATGAAGTGGTTCCGGTAGAACGATTGTCCTATATAATGGGGAATCCACCGTTTGTTGGATATTCGTATCAATCAGAAAGCCAAAAGAAAGACATTGAGAATGTATATGTAGACGAAAATGGAAAATCAACTTCAACGGCAGGGAAAATCGACTATGTTGCGGCATGGTATTTTAAGGCTGCAAAAATGATGGAGGGTTCAGAGGTTAGAACGGCATTTGTTTCTACTAATTCCATTACACAGGGAGAGCAGGTGGCTTATGTTTGGGCTGAACTATATAAACAGTTTGATATTCATATAGATTTTGCACACAGGACATTTGTATGGGGAAGTGAGGCAAAATTAAAAGCGGCGGTTCATTGCGTTATTATAGGTTTTAGCACATCAATGTCAAAGGGAAAATGTCGTTTGTATGATAATGGAGCGCTTGAAGAAACGGTACAAATTAGTCCGTACCTAATAGATGCTCCGATTACTTTTATTAACAGTCGTACTAATCCATTATGTAATGTCCCTAAGATAACAAATGGAAATAAACCAGTGGATGGGGGATATTTGTTTTTGTCACCAGACGAAAAAGATGAACTCATACAAAATGAGCCAGAATCTAAAAAGTTCGTTCGCAGGGTTTATGGAGCAGAGGAATTTATAAATTCTAAAGAGAGATATTGCTTATGGCTGAGAGATATTTCTCCAAAAGAATTAAACAAGTTGCCGATGATAAAAAAGCGTGTTCAACAGGTTCGTGAATTTCGATTGAAAAGCACAAAAGCTGTTACTGTAAAAAGTGCGGATTCACCAACATTGTTTCAACAAATTAGACAGCCAGATGAACCATATATAATTGTACCAAGGGTATCATCGGAAAATAGAAGATATATACCGATGGGATATGAATCGCCAGAAACGATTATAACGGATTCTGTCCAGTGTATTCCAAACGCTGATTTGTATACATTTGGAATTATTACCTCTAACGTACACATGGCATGGACGCGAGTAGTGTGTGGTAGATTAAAGAGTGACTATAGATATTCTGCAAAAATCGTATATAACAATTTTCCATGGCCGGAGCCAACAGAACAGCAGAAACAGAAAATCGAAGAAACAGCACATGGAATTTTGGATGCCAGAGCACTTTTCCCAGACAGTAGTCTCGCAGATTTGTATGATCCTTTAACGATGCCAGTGGAATTAAGAAAAGCACATATTGCAAATGATAAGGCAGTTATGGCAGCTTATGGCTTTGGCATAAAAATGACAGAAGAAGAGTGTGTTGCAGAATTGATGAAGCTATATCAAAAAATGCAAGACGGAGATACAACGATAAAAGAATTAGGAAAAATCATATCCGAAATTGGTAATCAGACACAAGTAAATAATGTATTCAATGCAGTTGGGATTACAACAGACGAAAGAGAACAATACAAATATTTTGATAAAGATACAATTAAAAAATTGAATATAGAAGGTGTTTCTGGAACTTTTTTGGTAAATATATATAAAAGAAGCGTTATAAGTTATGAAGGATTTCAAGATGAAGATAAATATTATTATACATTAGACCAATTACCTAATGGATTGTATAATGTAGAACATGAAAAGAATACAAATGAACCACCTACGTTTGATACTAATGTTGAAGGGGTAAGTGAAGGAAAGTGGAGAATAACTGTATCAAATATTAAATATGATGGTTATATAAATAAATGGAGTGTTAAGTATAAACTTGAAGATAGTGATAATTGGAGTACAAGTGAAGATTTAAGCTTTATTGTTGAAAAGGAAGGATATTATGATGTTAAAATAGACAACAAACCGATAGAATCAGAAGAAAAAACAGTAATATTAGGAGATTATGTAAAAAAAGGGTTGTTGCTTAGATATGATGGAATAGAAAATACAAGAAATGGAAATAACCCCAATGCGACTTCTTGGGAAGATTTGAGCGGAAATAATAATGATGGTGTATTTTATAATATTAACAATAATCCAGATACAGTTACTGATATGGATAAAGGTTATTATAGTAAAGAAGAAAATGGATATGTATTTTTACACAATGATTCTTATATAAAGTCAACTAATAATATAGGAATTTCAGGAGATGCGAAATTTACTATAGAGATAGTGTCAAATTTGTGGGAAGATGGAAAAAATCCAAATTATTCTTTGCCTGCATATGGCAGTTGCGATGAAGCGTGGTGGGGAAGCTCTGGAACTGGTATAGAAAATACATGTGTTTTTGGATATCGAAGAGTTGATAAAAAGATGTATGCTAGTTTTATAAATAATGCTACTTTTTCTGATGATAAAATAGACATAATAGGAAAGACATCTTATAAATCCTTTAGAAAGACGAAAGTGGGGCAAATTAAAAATGGAGATACGGATATAGGAAAAATAAATTATAATGGAAATGATATATCAAATACTTATACAGGTTCAGCAACATTTACACCTAATATAGAGGATTCTCAAGTTCAAGTTGGAAGAAGTTGGCAATTTGAAAATCAAAACCGAACGATATATGGTTCAGTAAAGTCAGTTAGAATTTATAATAGAGTATTAACAGATGAAGAAATTAAACATAATTATGAACTTGATAAAGCAAGATTTAAAATTGAATAATTCAGATTCAAATATAGGAGGTGTGTATATGGAAGAAAAAATTTATGAGATTTTGGTTAAAGTGCAAAAAGATGTAGAACAAATAAATTTTAATGAAAAATTTAAAGATCATCTAAAAGAAGCAAATATACTATATAAGGGAATAGACTACAGAGTGACACTATTAGAAGCATAAGAAGTTTTAATTTATAAAAATCAGGCAAAATACAAAAATCCACAATAAAAACACTATACAATAAAATGAATGTGAAATTCATTATTAAATATAGTGTTTTTTTGTTGATAAACCTTTACTTTTCAAGCGATTTACTATATAATATACAAAGAAAAAATATAGAGGAGAGATATAAATGTCAGATAACAAAAATCAAAATCAACAAGTAGAAGAATTAGATATTAATCACTTAATGCAAGTAAGAAGAGAAAAATTAAAAGAATTGCAAGAACAAGGAAAAGATCCATATGAAATAACAAAATTTGATAGAACAAATACAGCAGGAGAAATAAAACAAAATTATGATAAGTTTGAACAAAAAGACGTAACAGTTGCAGGTAGAATTATTGCAAAAAGAATTATGGGAAAAGCATCTTTTTGTACAATACAAGATTGTGACGAAAAAATCCAAAGTTATGTTAGTATTAATGACTTAGGAGAAGAAAGCTACAAAGCATTTAAAACATTTGATATAGGAGATATTATAGGAATTACTGGTTTTGTATTTAAAACAAGAACAGAAGAAATATCAATTCATGCAAAAGAAGTAACATTACTTTCAAAATCATTAAGACCACTACCAGAGAAATTTCATGGATTAAAAGACCCTGATTTAAGATATCGCCAAAGATACACAGATTTAATTGTAAATCCAGAAGTAAAGAAAACATTTGAAATTAGAAGTAAAATAATAAGTAATATAAGAAAAATATTAGATAAAGAAGGATATTTAGAAGTAGAAACACCAGTATTAAATACAATATCAGGAGGAGCTACAGCAAGACCTTTTATAACACACCATAATGCATTAGACATAGACATGTATTTAAGAATAGCATTAGAATTAAATTTAAAAAGACTTATAGTAGGTGGATTTGATAAAGTATATGAAATTGGCAAAAACTTTAGAAATGAAGGAATGGATATAAAGCACAATCCAGAATTTACATGTATAGAACTATATGAAGCATATACAGACCTAGAAGGTATGATGAATATAACAGAAGAAATAATTAGAAAATGTGCTAACAGAGTATGTGGAACAGGAAAAATTACGTTCCAAGGTGAAAAAATAGATTTAGAATCACCATTTAGAAGAGTTACAATGATAGATGCAATTAAGGAAGTTACAGGAGTAGATTTCCATGCTATAGAAACAGATGAACAAGCACAAGAAGCTGCTAAAAAGTTAAATGTAGAAATAGACCCTATAAAAACAAGCAGAGGAGATATAATTGTTCAAATATTTGATGAAAAAGTTGAAGCAACATTGAGACAACCAACATTCTTATATGAATACCCAATTGAAAATTCACCACTTACTAAAAAATGCAAAGATAATCCAAAAATGACTCAAAGATTTGAATTATTCATTGCAGGAGGAGAATTTGCAAATGCTTACTCAGAGTTAAATGATCCAATAGATCAATATGAAAGATTTTTAAAACAAGTAGAAGCTAGAGAAGCTGGAGATGAGGAAGCAAATATGATGGATACAGACTTCATAGAAGCTCTAGAATATGGTATGCCTCCAACAGGCGGTATGGGAATGGGAATTGACCGTTTAATAATGCTACTTACAGATTCAGCATCTATTAGAGATGTACTTTTATTCCCTACAATGAAACCATTAAACTAAAATAAAACTATATACAATAATATAAAAACGAAAGTAATAATTATTTACTTTCGTTTTTATGTATTGCAGTAAAATTAATATCTTCCAAATGTTTACATATTTTTAAATTTGAGGTATAATATTAAATGTAAAATTGAAAAATGAAAGGCTTGAATATTATATGAATTTTGATAATAGATATGTATATATAATTTTAGCTATTATAGTATTGGCAAGTGTAATGGGTGGAGGATTTGACTTATTAAGTATATTATTTACAATACCAGGAGTACTTTTAGCAATTACATTTCATGAATATGCACATGCTATAGTTGCATATAAACTAGGAGATGATACTCCAAAGGTACAAGGAAGACTTAGCTTAAATCCATTTACACATTTAGATCCGATTGCAGTTGTTTTGCTAGTTTTTACACATATTGGATGGGGAAGACCAGTAGAAATAAATCCAAATAATTTTAATAAAAAAATATCAGCAAAAACAGGTGAAGCAATTGTTGCAGCTGCTGGACCTATTATGAATTTCTTACTAGCTATAGTATTAACAATAATATTATATGCTTTACAAATATTTGCAACTAATTTTGTTAATATTTCAAGAATAGGAATAATTATATTTACAATGTTACAATATGCTGTAATAGTAAATGTAGGATTAGGAGTATTTAATTTAATACCATTACCACCACTAGACGGATCAAAAGTATTAATGGCATTTTTACCATACAATGCTAAAAGATGGTTTGAAAACCATGAAAGAACTTTTTATATAATATTTTTAATTATTTGGATTACACCGATTGCAGGTGAAATTGTATCACCAATAATAAGTGCAGTTAGTTATGGAATTAGTAGTATGGTATTTAATTTATTTAGTATATTTATGTAGAAGGAAATTAAAAAATGAAAGATATATTAACCTTAGGAATAGAATCGAGTTGTGATGAGACTTCAGCTTCTATAGTAAAAAATGGAAGAGAAGTTCTTTCAAATGTTATAAACTCACAAATAAAAATACATGAACAATTTGGAGGAGTAGTACCAGAAATAGCTTCTAGAAATCATATAGAAGCTATTTCAAATGTTGTAAAAGAAGCAATAAAACAAGCTAATATTACAATGAATGATATAGATGTAATAGCATGTACCTATGGACCAGGTTTAGTTGGTGCTTTGTTGGTTGGAGTATCTTATGCAAAGGCATTAAGTTATTCTTTAAATAAGCCACTAGTTGGAACAAACCATATACATGGACATATAGCTGCAAATTATATTAGTCACCCAGAACTAGAACCTCCATTTTTATGTCTAGTTATATCAGGTGGACATACTCACTTGGTACATATAAAAAGCTATTCTGAGTTTGAAGTGTTAGCTAAAACAAGAGATGATGCAGTTGGAGAGGCTTTTGACAAGGTTGCAAGAGTAATAGGACTAGGGTACCCAGGTGGACCAAAAGTTGATAAGTTAGCAAAAAAAGGAAAACCAACCATTGAGTTACCTAAGACTCATATAGATAATTTGGATTTTAGTTTTAGTGGAATAAAAACAGCAGTTATAAATTTACACCATAAAACTCCAGATATTAATAAAGCAGACTTATGCAATAGCTTTGAAAAAACTATTACAGAAGTACTATTAGACCATACTCTAAGAGCAGCAAAAGAATTAAATATAACTAAAATAGCATTAGCAGGAGGTGTATCTGCAAATAGTTATATAAGAAATGAATTTTTGAAATTAGGTGAAAAAGGATATCAGGTTTATTATCCGGAACCTGTATTATGTACAGATAATGCTGCAATGATTGCTTCAGCAGGATATTATACATATACAGCGGGGAATATATCAGATTTGACTTTAAATGCAATACCAAATCTAGGAATAAATTAAAAAGAAAAGGAATAAAACATGGCAATATATGTAATAGCTGACTTGCACTTATCATTTTCTCAGGATAAGCCAATGAGCATATTTGGAGAAAGTTGGGAAGGGCATAGCGATAAAATAAAAAATAATTGGATATCAAAAGTAAAACAAGAGGATACAGTTGTGTTGCCTGGGGATTTTTCATGGTCTATGCATTTAAAAGACACATATAAAGATTTTGAATATTTGAATATGTTACCAGGTAAAAAACTATTATTAAAAGGAAATCATGACTACTGGTGGACTACTATTACAAGTATGAAGAAGTTTTTGGAAGATAATAAATTTGAAAATATAGACTTTATATATAACAATAGTTTTTTGATAGAAGATAAGATTTTAATAGGTACCAGAGGATGGAACTTATTAGATACAGAAAATGATAGTAAAATGATAAAAAGGGAAAATATAAGATTAAAACTTGCAATAGAACAAGGAATAAATCAATATGGAAAAGAAAAAGAAATAATAGCATTTATGCATTATCCACCAATAACTAAAAAAAATAAAACATCAGAATTTATTGATACATTAAAACAATATGGAATAAAAAAATGCTATTATGGACACTTGCATGGTAAATCACATCAAGATGCAATTGAAGGATGCGTTGATGGAATAAATTTCAAACTTGTAAGTGCAGACTATTTGAATTTTGATTTGATTAAAATATAAGCATAAACACTTGAAATACTTGAAAAATGTGGTATAATATAAAAGCTAATTATTTTTTGAAAGGAAGATTATAAAATGAGTGTAAAAGTAGAAAACACAGAAAACAAAAATGAAGTAAAATTAAGTTTCGTAGTAGAAGCAGAAAAATTTGATGAAGCAATGAAAAAAGTATATGCTAAAACAGCTAAATACTTTACTATACCTGGATTTAGAAAAGGTAAAGCACCAATGAATATGGTAGAAAAACAATATGGAACAGAAATATTCCACGAAGATACATTTAATGAACTAGTACCAGAAATTTATGAAACAGCAATTAAAGAAAATAATATTCAAGTTGTAAGCAATCCTGACATAGATATTACTCAAATTGGAAAAGGAAAAGACCTTATATTTACAGCAATAGTACAAATAAAACCAGAAGTAAAATTAGGAAAATATAAAGGTATAGAATTAAAGAAAATTGAGTATAATGTATCTGATCATGATATTGAACATGAATTAGGACACATGGCAGAACATAATGCAAGATTAGTAAGCATAGAAGATAGACCTGTTGAAAAAGGAGACATAACAGTTATTGACTTTGAAGGTTCTATTGATGGTGTACCTTTTGAAGGTGGAAAAGCTGAAAAACATGAACTAGAAATTGGAAGCAATACATTTATTCCTGGATTTGAAGATCAAATAGTTGGAATGAAATTAGAAGAAGAAAAAGATATTACAGTTACATTCCCAGAAGATTATTTTTCTAAAGAACTAGCAGGAAAACCAGCTGTATTTAAAGTAAAATTACATGAAATTAAGAAAAAAGAGCTTCCAAAAATTGATGATGAGTTTGCAAAAGACGTTAGTGAATTCGAAACATTAGCTGAATTAAAGAATAGTATTAAAGAAAGAATGCAAAAAGCAAACGAAGAAAAAGCTAAATATGAAATGGAAGATGCTGCGCTAAAAGCTGTTAGCGACAATGTAGAAATAGACATTCCATCTGGAATGATTGATGCTGAAATTGACAACATGATGAAAGACATTGAACAAAGATTACAATACCAAGGTTTAACATTAGCTCAATATTTTACACTATCAGGAAAAACAGAAGCACAAGTTAGAGAAGAAATGAAAGAACAAGCTAAAAAAGCTGTTAAATCTAGATTAGTAATAGAAGCAATTATTAAAGCAGAAGACATAAAACCAGAAGAAAAAGAAGTTGAAGAAAAACTTAAAGAAATGGCTAAAAACTATGGCAAAACTGAAGAAGAAATGTCTAAAAATGAATACATAAAAGAATATATTGAAAATAATATGAAAGTAGAAAAAGCAATAGAATTCATCGTTAACAATGCTAAAATAAAATAAGTTTTAATTTAATTGATCAAAAGAGAAAGGTTGGTAATTAATAAATATGAAAGAACAAAATAGTTTAGTTCCTTATGTTATTGAACAAACAGCAAAAGGAGAAAGATCTTATGATATTTTCTCAAGACTTTTGAAAGATAGAATTATATTTTTAGGTGAAGACGTTAATCAAACTTCAGCAAGTTTAGTAATTGCACAATTATTATTTCTTGAATCAGAAGATCCAGACAAAGAAATTCACTTATACATAAATAGCCCAGGAGGATCTATTACTGACGGAATGGGAATTGTTGATACAATGAATTATATTAAATGTCCAGTTTCAACTATATGTATAGGTATGGCTGCAAGTATGGGAGCAGTTCTTTTAGCAGCAGGTGAAAAAGGAAAAAGATTTGCAACACCAAATGCAGAAATTCTAATTCATCAACCATTAATTGGTGGTGGCGGACTATCAGGACAAACAACAGAAATTAAAATACACGCAGACCACATGGTAAAAACAAGAGAAAAATTAAATAAGTTCTTAAGCGAAAGAACAGGTCAACCATTAGATATAATTAATAAAGACACAGAAAGAGATAATTACATGACAGCAGAAGAAGCACTTAAATATGGATTGATTGATGGCATTATGGAAAAAAGAATTTAATTAAAAACAAAAAATGGAAAGGAAATTAGCTGAGAATGACAAATAAAACTAAAGGCGTAAAATGTTCTTTTTGTGGTAAATCACAAGAAGCAGTAGGTAGAATTATTGCAGGACCTGGAGTATATATTTGTGATGAATGCATAAAAGTATGTAACAATATTTTAGAAGAAGAAATATATGAAGATGCAGAAATGACATACACAACTAAAGTTGAAGATAAACTACCAAAACCAGCTGAAATAAAAGAAGTTTTAGACTCGTATGTAATTGGTCAAAATGAAGCTAAAAAAACACTATCTGTTGCAGTATATAACCATTACAAAAGAATAAATCACCAAGAAGAATCTGATGATGTAGAATTGCAAAAAAGTAATGTTTTATTACTAGGACCTACAGGTTGTGGAAAGACTTTATTAGCACAAACACTAGCCAAAATATTACAAGTTCCATTTGCAATTGCAGACGCAACAACATTAACAGAAGCAGGTTATGTTGGTGAAGATGTCGAAAATATTTTACTAAAACTTATTCAAGCAGCTGACTATGACATAGAAAAAGCAGAAAAAGGAATTATATATATTGATGAAATAGATAAAATTTCTAGAAAATCTGAAAATCCTTCAATCACTAGAGATGTTAGTGGAGAGGGGGTGCAACAAGCTTTGCTAAAAATAGTAGAAGGAACTGTTGCATCAGTACCACCACAAGGTGGCAGAAAACACCCTCATCAAGAATTTATACAAATAAATACATCAAACATATTATTCATTTGTGGAGGAGCTTTTGAAGGACTTGAAAAAATAGTAAAAGATAGAATTGGTCAAAAATCAATAGGCTTTGGAGCTAAAATTGAAAGTAATAAAGATATAGATAAATATAAGGTATTTGAACAACTATTACCACAAGATTTGTTGAAGTTTGGTTTAATACCAGAGTTTGTTGGAAGATTACCAATTATAGCAACATTGCAAGAATTAGACAGAGATGCCTTAATTGATATTGTTACAAAACCTAAAAATGCGTTAGTAAAGCAATACCAAAAATTGTTTAAGCTAGACAACGTTGATTTAGAGTTTGAACAAGAAGCATTGAATTTAATAGTTGATAAAGCGATTGAAAGAAAAACAGGAGCAAGAGGTTTACGTTCTATTATAGAAGAAATTATGAGAGACATTATGTTTGAAATTCCTTCCAACCCTAAAATAGAAAAATGTATAATAACTGAAGAAACGGTTAGAAATGGAGAACCTCCTAAAATTATTATAAATAATAATAGAGAGATTATTGAGCCTAAGACTGTTAAAGTTAAAAGACAGGCAACAACTAAAAAAATTGGAACCGCATAAAAAAATGTCAAATATTTGTTTGACATTTTTTTGTTTGTATGCTATTATATAAAAGAATACGAAAAACTGGATATATTAACCAGTGCAAGAGATAAAATAAGGAGTGATGTTATTTTGGCTAAAAAAAAGGACCCAATGTCAATTAATAAAAGAGAAAAAGCAATATTAAGATTTATTGAAAAACAAGTTGAAGAAAAGGGATATGCACCATCTGTAAGAGAAATAGGAAAAGCAGTTGGATTAAAATCAACAGCAACAGTACATGGGTATTTAGCAAAATTATCTGAAAAAGGATACATAAAAAAAGAAGACCAAAAAGGTAGAACTTTGCGCTTATTAAAAGGCGGAGATGGAGAACCAGTAAAAAAACATGAAGATAAAAATTATTATACTGGAAGAGAAATGGTTGATGTTCCTGTTATTGGCAAAATAACAGCCGGAGAACCAATACTAGCAGTAGAAAATATTACAGATACATTTCCTATTCCAATTGATTTTGTTGGAAACAGTGAAAGTTTCATGCTTACAGTTAGAGGAGAAAGCATGATAGAAGCAGGTATTTTAAATGGAGACTATATTTTAGTTAAAAAACAAAATACAGCTTTAAATGGAGAAATAGTTGTAGCATTAATAGGAGATGAAGCAACAGTAAAAACATTTTATAAAGAAAAAGATCATATAAGATTGCAACCACAAAATAGCACTATGGATCCAATAATTGTACCAACATGTGAAATTTTGGGAAAAGTTGCAGGAGTATTTAGAAAACTATAAATGAAAGGGGTATAATATGAGCGATTATTTGTCGATATGGATATATAATAGTAGACCTAGAGTAAAAGTACTTTTATGCTATGTATTACTGTTTTTAATAGTGTTTGTATTTTCAGATATAATGATATATTTATATACTAAATCATTATATAAACCTATGGAAAAATATGAAGTGAATATAGAAACACCTCAAGTAACAGTTAATGTAGCAGAAGCAACAAACGTAAACGGTAATGTAAAAGGAACTATTAAAAATACTACAGAAGAAAGAGTTACAGATAAATACTTAAGATTTGACTTTTATACGCCAAGAGATGTTAATATAGGAACAAAATATTTGAAAATAGATAGTTTAGAGGTTGGAGAAGAAAAACAATTTGAACTTGGATTTAAATATGATAATGTAAGTTCAGTAAAAATTACAGTTGCAGGTAACGATGATGTATTAAAAGCTACACCTGAAGAATTAGAAATAACTCCACCATTTGGTCCAGCCGGAATATTACAATTGGTATTTTTAGGAAGGTTATTTGTATAAAATAATAAAATCAAGGTAAAATAGAGTATAAGATTATACTCTATTTTTTTATTTAAAAAATATTAAAAAATACATTGCTATTTTAAATGCTTTGTAATATAATTGTAACAGAATTGTAATAAAAACGAAATGTGCTTTGTCGAAAGGAAAGATTTAAATGTTTAAGTATGGACAAGATATAGGAATAGATTTAGGTACAGCAACAGTTATTGCCTATGCTAAAGGTAAAGGGATAGTATTAAGAGAACCATCTGTAGTTGCAGTTGATAACAACACAGGAGAAGTATTAGCAGTAGGAAAAGAAGCAAGACGAATGCTTGGAAGAACACCAGGAAATATAGTTGCTACAAGACCATTAAGAGATGGTGTAATCTCTAATTACACTGTAACAGAAAAAATGCTTAAATATTTTATAAATAGAGTATGTGGAAAATTTATATTTGCACCAAGAATTATGATTTGCATACCATCAAAAGTAACTGAAGTAGAGAAAAAAGCTGTTATAGATGCTGCATCACAAGCAGGAGCTAGAAAAGTTTATCTAATAGAAGAGCCAATTGCAGCTGCAATTGGAGCAGGACTTGATATATCTAAACCATGTGGAAATATGGTTGTTGATATTGGTGGAGGAACAACTGATATTGCTGTTATATCTTTAGGAGGATCAGTAGTAAGCAGTTCTATTAAGGTTGCAGGAGATAAGTTTGATGAAGCAATAGTTAAATATATAAAGAAAAAGTACAATATAGTTATAGGAGAAAGAACAGCAGAAGATTTAAAGATTAATATAGGATGTGTATATCCAAAAATTCAAGATATGGAAATGGACATAAGAGGAAGAGATTTAGCTACAGGACTTCCAAAAACAATAACAGTTCGTTCAAGCGAAATGTTAGAAGCTTTAATAGAACCTGCAATGATGGTGGTTGATGCCGTACATAGTGTGCTAGAAAAAACACCTCCAGAATTGTCTGCTGATATTAGCGATAGAGGAATATATATGACAGGTGGAGGATGCTTAATTGATGGACTAGATAAGTTGTTACAAGAAAAAACAGGAATTAATGTAATGATTGCACAAGATGCTGTATCATGTGTAGCTTTAGGAACAGGTAAAGCTTTAGATAATTTAGATGCTTTAGACGGAAAAAGAAGAAAATAATAAAACAAAACATAGTGGCAAACACTATGTTTTTATTTTGCTTGTAACTAAAAACTTGCAAAATTTAAAATAAAAATGTATAATAGTTTTATTGTAAAAGCTATTTTATGAGACTTTAATATATATTATGGGAGTGAAATAAAATGAGAGGATTAAGAGATTTTAAAGTTCCAGACTTCAAATTTCCAAAATTTAAAATGAGAGATATATCAGAAATTGAAGAAATGAATATGAGTAATGAAGAAATAGAAAAACAAAAGGAAGAAAGAAAAAAAGATAAGAAAGAATATGTGGCAACAAATTATTCTGATATAAAGGAAATATTTGAATATGCAATAAAAAAGTATTCAGATAAAGAATTTATACTTGAAAAATTTGATCCAAAAGGCAAATACGAAGAAATTACATATAAAAAATTTGGAGAAGATGTTAAAAGTTTTGGTACAGCAATAAATAAAGTATTGGAATTAAATGAAAAACCAAGAATTATGATATTGAGTGAAACAACTTACGATTGGTATGTATCTTATGTTACTTCACTTTGCATTGATGCAATTGCAATCCCAACAGATAAAGAACTACCAGAAAACGAATTAGAAAATGTAGTAGGAAGATCTAAAGCTAATATTATTATATATTCAGAAAAGAAAGCTGACTCTGTTAAAAAAATAATAGAAAAATTCCCTAACGTAAAATATTTTATAAAAATGTATTCAGATGAAGATATAAAAGATAGAAATGTAGGAATGCAATATCTTATAAATGAAGGAATGAAATTTATTAATTCAGGAGACAAAAGCTTTGAAAATATTAAAATAAATCCGGATGAATTTAAGGTATTACTATTTACATCTGGAACTACATCAAGTGCTAAAGGAGTTATGCTAACAAGCCGTAACTTGGCAGAAAATATAAATGCAGCTACAGCTTATGCAAAGGTTTATCCAGAAGACAGATTCTTTTCAGTATTGCCTTTACATCATACTTATGAATCAACTATTGGATTTTTACTTCCAATGGCATGGGGATGTTCAATAGCAGTTTGTCAGGGATTAAAACATATAGTTCCTAATATGTTGGAAACAAAGCCAACAGTTTTAATATCAGTTCCTTTATTGATTGAAAACTTATACAAAAAAATAAATGCAAGTATAAAAAAAGCAAATAAAGATGGATTGGTAAATTCAATGATACATGTGACAAATGCATTAAAAGTGGTAGGAGTAGATATAAAACGCAAAGTATTTTCAGACATTTATGAAAATTTAGGAGGAAACTTAAGATTTATAGTGTCTGCAGCAGCTCCAATAGATGCAAAAGTAGGAAAATGGGTAGAGGATATAGGAATAATATTCCTACAAGGATATGGACTAACAGAAACAGCTCCAATTGCAGCTTTGACACCAGAATATCAAACTAAAGTTGGCTCAGCAGGTAAAGCAATACCAAAAGGAAAAATAAAAATTGAAGATCCAAACGAAAATGGAGAAGGTGAAGTACTTATAAAAACACCTACATTAATGCTTGGATATTATGAAGATGAAGAAGCAACCAAAAGTGTTATTGAAGAAATAAATGGAGAAAGATGGTTTCATTCTGGAGATATAGGTTATTTAGATAAAGATGGATTCTTATACATAACAGGAAGAAGCAAAAATGTAATTGTTACTCAAAATGGAAAAAATATTTATCCAGAAGAAATAGAATTACTATTATCTCATGTACCAGAAATAAAAGAATGTATGGTATATGGTAAAGAAGACGAAAAAGATAAAAGTAATAAAGAACTTATTATTTCTGTAAAGGTTATACCTAACTTTGAAAAAATAGGAAAAGACTTAACTGATGAACAAATTAGAGAAATTATTTGGCCTAAAATAAAAGAGGTAAATAAAAAGCTAACTTCATATAAAGCAATAAAAAATCTTGAAATTAAACATGATGAATTTGAAAAAACTACTACAATGAAAATTAAAAGATATGCAGAAATAAAAAAGAATAAATAATATAATAATTAGAAAAAATGAATGAAGAAGCGCTACAAAAAAATACATTTTATTACAAAATATCCTTGACTTTGCAAAAATGTTGTAATAAAATCGTTATAGAAAAGAAAAAAGAAAAAAGATGAAGTCCTATTGTGGTTTTTTATAATTCAGTATATAATAGTAACGCGTAGGAAAAATAACATAGGATAAAGGAGGGAAGTTTACGATGTCTAGATCTGGCATAGTAAACGTGAGAATGGTTATCACGGAAGAAAAAATATTATCAAATATGGATAAAGTACAAAAACTAATAAATCCTAACAGCAAAAAGCAAATTGTACAATTAGAAGAAGATGCTTTTTTCAAGGATTTAATAGAATCTATAAAAACCTATTTAATTGAGTATCCAAAAAAGAAAAACTTTCCTAAAGCAGTATATAAAGCTGCTTACGAGTTAGTTGAATATGCAACAAATCAATTTGAAGAAAACACAAAAAAAATAGAAGAATTAATTCGTCAAAGAGAAAAAAATATTGCATTAGCTAATAAATTAAGGGAAACATTAGAAATAGTACAAAATAAAGAAGAAAACTGGAAAGAAGCTGTAAAAAGTGTTTCAAGAGATTTTCCAGAAGATATAATCGATACATTAAGTTTAATAGGTAGAACAAAATCAACAAAATCACAAAATTATCAAGATGCAGTAAAACTAATAAATGCAAGAATTGTTAATCTAGAATCAAACTTACATATAGAAATAGATATGGAAAGAATAGAAGATAGATCAAAAGCTTTAAGCTACATTGGAATTGAAATAGCAGATGCATTAAAATTGATACCAACTCCACAAGATGATAGCAATGAAGTTGAAGCAATACTAAATGAAATAAAAGAAGAAACTCCAGAAGAAAAGACATACTTTGAACAAACAAGAGTAGAAGTAAAACCATCTTTATGGCAAAGAATTAAAAATAGCAAGATTGTAAGAGCAATAAGCTATGCAATGAAGATTAAAGTTGTACTTCAAGTACCAGCACTTCCAGAGGGAAGAGGAGAACAACATAACTAATGATATATTGTTAAAGTGGTTAGATAAAATCTAACTACTTTAATTGTATAATCAAAAAATAAAAAAATATAAACAAAACTATTGACAATTTAATAAAAATGTTTTATACTTAAACCTGCATTGGAAATCCGCCATTAGCTCAGTTGGTCAGAGCAACCGGCTCATAACCGGTGGGTCCTAGGTTCGAATCCTAGATGGCGGACCATACTTTAATTATTTAAAGTATAAAAATTTAATAATATTTGGGCAGATGGCCGAGTGGCTAAAGGCGGCAGACTGTAGACCTTGGTTCAAACAAAGAATCAGAAATTGCAGCTCATACAAGTGATTGTATGATGAAAACCGGGCTAATTCGGGGAAGTCTTAACAGGTTAAGCTGATGATAATCCCGAGCTAGAAAGAAATTTCGAGTGTAGAGACTTTATACCTGGTATCTTATCAAGATAAAGAGAAAGTCCAGACTACAAACATTTCGGTGGTAGTGAAAACTATAGTAGTAAGAAATCTGTTCTCGTACGAGTACGATGGTTCGAATCCATCTCTGCCCACCAAAAACAAGTTTTTCAACTTGTTTTTAAAAACATAATAATACGAACAAATATTCTACATAGGAGAAGGTATGAGATTTGAAACTAACAAAGAAAAAGGAAATTTTATCAATATATTTAATACCTAAAAATGAAATAAAAAATAGAGCAACAATTAATTTGTGTGATAAATACGCTAAATATAAAATAGAAAAGAATTAGTTTATTAATAAGGAAAATACACTAATTCTTTTTTTTATTCTAATTCTTTTAAAAAGTTAGCCAATAAAACATTAGGAGAAATTTTAAAAATTTTTGAGAAACCAACTAATTCATAGTCTTTTAAAATTCTATCACCACATTCAATTCTTTGAATAGATGATCTAGGAATATCAATTCCTATTAACATTAATTGATCTGAAGTTTGAGCTAAAGACCAACCTTGTTTGATTCTATATGATTTCAGAGTGTGACCAAGTATATTTAGTTTTCCATTATATTTTGTAATATTATTCATAACTTAATTATCTCCACTTTTATATAAATTACTAATTTATTTTACAATAACGTAATAAAACTATGTCTCACACGGTAGACAAAGAAAAAAGTATGTGATAAAATTGTTTTACAAGTGATACAAAATATGAAATATAAATAGGAGGAATGAAATATGGAAAAACTAGAAAAAACAAAACAATGTAAAGAATGCTGCAGAGATATTACAGAAGATGATTACAATGCTTATGATGGATATTGTAAGTTCTGCTACCCAGATAAAGAAGAAATATTATACTCAAAGGAAAACTATAATAATGTGCCAAAAATAGCACACATAAGATTAAATAAAATAGCTACAATTATTAAAATAATATCAATTGTAGTTGCAATAGCTGGTGTATGCATTGGCATTAGTCAGTTTGAGTCATACAGAACGGAAGAGTTGGGGTGGATATATATTATTGTGAGTATCGTTTCAGCAGTATTTGTATATGCTCTAGGAGAAATTATACAGTTATTAGAAGATATAAAAAATAAATAGGGGAGGAAAAATAAATGGGAAAGGAGAAAAATGATAAAAAGAAGCTTATACTTTTAACAGTATATATTGCAATTATATTTATATTGACTTTAATAGGAAAATTTATTGTATATCCTAATATATGTATTTATAGTATAAATAGTAATTACGATATAGAACAATATGAGAAAGTAAGTAGCTATAACGAAAAACTAGGAATACTTGAAAAATATTTAAAAAATGATAATGAAAAATATAAAGAAATACAATATAAAGTAAAGTTATCAGAAGCAATACTTCTGATCCAAAATGATGACTTCTACCAAGCTTTGCAAAAACTACAAGAAATAGAAAATAAAGATACTGCTGTAGAAAATAAAATAAATGATTGTAACTATGAGCTTGGGAAAAAATATGTAGAGGAAGAAAAATATGAAGAAGCAATTGAACATTTAATAAAAGTAATAGATAAAGAAGATGTAAAAGGACTAAAAGATAAAAGTTATTATAACTTAGCGGTAAAATATTTAGAGAACAAATCTTATGAAGAAGCAATAAATGAAATTACTAAAGTGGAAGACAAAAATTACGAAAATCTAAATGAAACCAGAAAGAAAATAAACTACGAATATGGAAAATATCTACTAGACTCGGAAAAATATAATGAAGCAGTTGAACAATTGGAAATGGCAAAAGGATATAAAGATACAAAAAAATACCTTAATAAAGCATACATGGCGAAAGCTGAAAACGGACTATATAAAGATGATGTAAGTTTAGATAATTTGGAACAGACAATAAAGATTTATAAAAATGTAGAAGATAACACAGAATATAATGGAATAAAAGCGTCTAATAGAAAAAAGCAATTAAATAAGGCTAAGAGTATAGTCAAAGTTATGGGAAAAAAGAGAGCAACTAAATGTTATATTGAAACTAGAAATGTTTGGAAATATGATGGAAGATATGACAGTTGGTATATTGACAAAACAGATTCGTATGAATATATAGAAACAAAATTAAAGTTAAATAGTAATGGAACATTTGATATAACCGGTAACGTTTATTTTTATGCATTTGACAACTTTTCAAGTTTACAAGAATATTGTAATGCAAAATTATATTCAAGTTCAATAGAAATGAAAAATATAAAACAAATACCATCTACATATAAAATTGATAGCAATACACAATTATCATACTCGAATGGAAAATTTAAACTTAGGTATAACAAAAAGGAAAATTATTCTATAAGTTTTTATAATCTATATAGATCAACAGTAACATATTAATATAAAGAAAGAATATGCTTAATAATAAAAGGAGAACAATTATGAAAAGAAAGAAACTAATAATAATATTAATTATAGCTATAATATTTATAAGTATATCTATTTTAGCAACTATATTTATTTTAAATCGCAAAAATGAACCCAAAGTGGTTAAACTTGGAAGTGAAAATTTTGAGGAATATTTTATTTTAGATGTAGATATAGAAGATTTTAATGTTGAAAGAGGTAGAGGATTGTATGCTTGGTATCAAGGTACTGCTACATTAAAAGCTAAAGCTAGATTAAAAAAAGATGTACAGGTTGATGGAGTTGTGATTAAAGGAAGAGTTATAACATCAGGCTTATGCTGGGCTTCGAAGGTATATAATTTTACACTTGAATTAGATAAGAATGGTGAAGCGGAATATAGTAAGCAAATTACGACAGGAGAGGCTGGAATGTTATACCCAGAAGAGCCAGGCTTTGGTACATACTTATATGAAGCTAATGAAAATGAATTTTTAGTAAAAAATGCTGCATATATAGAAGTTAGTGGTTCAATTATAGAATGAAATTAGAAATAATTGTATTAAGACTAAAAAAGATATTATAAATAAAAGAAACTCTTTAAAGAGTTTCTTTTTCTTGCATTTTAATTAATTCATCAGCTTGTTCTTGAGTTAAATATTCATTTTCAACCATTGTAGAAATAACTTTTCTTTGTCTATTTAAAGCTAAGTCTTTATTAACTGTGGGAGCATAAACACTTGGAGCATTAGGAATTCCTGCAAGCATAGTTGCTTCATATAAAGACATATCTTTAGCAGATTTTTTAAAGTAACCATTACAAGCTTCATCAACACCATAATATCCATCACCAAAATAAATAGTATTAACGTAAAATTCTAAAATATCATCTTTATTATAATTTTCTTCTAAATCATAAGCCATAAATATTTCAGCAATTTTTCTATAAAGAGAATTAGTATCTGTACTAATAAAATATAAATTTTTAGCAACTTGCTGTGTTATAGTGCTACCACCTTCTACAAAATCTTTATTACGTATGTTTGAAACTGTAGCTCTAAGAATTGCAATCAAGTCAACTGGACCATGATCATAATAGCGATGATCTTCAACAGAAATAATTGCATCTTTATAATATGTAGGTAAGCTACTTAATTCAACATAACTATCATCATTTTTTATTTTTTGAATTTTATCTTCCAAACTCACAGAATCTAATGCGTTTTTATAAACCTTATGACCTTGATATAGAACAAAGCCACTTGCAATAATAACTATAATTAAAATAAAAAGTAAAGTTCTTTTAATAAATTTAACCATATATAACTCCTATATCAAATTTATAATTATATTATAACCTTAGAATTGTAAAAAATCTATTAAAACTTTCTTAAAGTTATATAAATATTTTCTATTGACATTCTTACACAATTATTTATATAATTTTATTGGTGATTATATTGGAAGTGACTAAGGAAGAAAGAAATATAAAAATATATCCTGCATATAAAATGCTGTCATGGGATTTACTATTTTATTATTCAATAAACTTTATATTTTTAACTCAGATAAAGGGAATTAGTGCCTCAAATGTATTATTTGCTGAGGCATGTTATCCTGTGTTTAAAATAATATTATTAATACCACTTACAGCATTAATAAATAAAATTGGCAAAAGAAATAGTTTAATTTTAGCTAATATTGTAAATGCTCTTTCTATTTTAAGTTATATTATGGCAAGAGATTTAAGTTTAGTTTTACTAGGACAATGCTTATCAGCTATAGCATTTAATATAAAAGGTGTAGTAGAAACTAACATTCTATGCGATAGTTTGCCCCAAAATGGAAAAAGAGGGTACGCCTTTTCAAAAATAGATGGAAAGGGTATGGCATGGTATTATTATGTTGATGCAATTTCATCAGTTGCAGCAGGATTTTTATATGTAATAAATGGATATTTACCATTTATTTTATGTTTAATTTGTTGCTTAATATCTGCTGTGTTATCATTTAAATTTGAAGACATAAAAAAGGAAAACCAAGAAGTTGTAAGTACAAAAAAATATATAAAAGATTTAAAAAATTCATTTAAATATATGATGCAGTCAGACAGATTAAAATACTTATTTATATTTGGTGCTGTTTTTGCAGCTTTATTAGGTGTACTTGTTAGCTTAAGAAGTGGAACTTTGGAACAAATAGGTGTACCTGAACAATACTTTGGAGTTATATTTGCTTTACTTGGAATAGTATCTGGAATTAGCGCAAAAAATCAAAATCGAATTCATAATAAATTTACGAATAAAACCTTAGCGGTAATTTCAGTTCCAACAACAATTTCATGTATAATAATGGGACTTTGCTTAATAGGAAAATTTAATTTTACAGTAATATTAATAATATTATTAGTTCTATTCTTTATACAGTTTTTAGCTAAAGGAGCTTTTTATACTCTTATAAAAAGATACTTAAATAATTTTACTAATTCATCATTAAGAAGTAAAATAACATCAGCATATAATTTAGTAGAGAGTATTGCAAGAGCTGGAGTGGCGTTATGTGCTTCATGGCTATTGAAAATAACAACACCTTCAAATACAGTATTAGTACTAGGCTGTGTTATTACAATAATCATAGTATTACTATTAGATTCAATGAGAAATAAAGTAGGATTAAAGCCAGAGGAGTATTCAAAAAAAGACATAGAATTTTTAGAGTTACATTAATTAAATTGATTGACAAAAATAAAAACTTAATAGATAATATAATAGAAAAAAATTGATTTTACTTATCTATACAAATAAAAGCAAATTATATAAAAGAATAACACTATTAATAGGAAGAATTGTAAGATACTAAGGAGGAAAAAATGTATATATTTAATAGGATTACTGTAAATCCACAATTACCAAAAAGAATTGAAAAGTTATCCGAAATTGGATATAATCTTTGGTGGTCATGGAATACGGAGTTTTTAAAACTTTTTAAAGAAATAGACATTGACTTATGGGAAAGTGTAAATAAAAATCCTATAAAATTTTTAAAATTAGTAACACAAGAAAAGTTAGAAAAAGCTGCACAAAGCCTAGAGTTCCTTAAAAAGTATGATAAAGTAGTTGAAAACTTTGAAGATTATATGAAAAGTAAAAATAATTGGTTTGAAAAGAAATATCCAGACAATAAGAATGATGTTATTGCGTACTTTTCAGCAGAATATGGGTTAGATCAAACATTAGCAATTTATTCTGGTGGACTTGGAATCTTATCAGGTGACCATCTTAAATCTGCTAGTGATTTAGGGGTTCCACTAGTAGCAATAGGACTATTATACAAAAAGGGATATTTTAATCAAAAAATAAATGGAAACGGAATACAAGAAACAGAATATAATGATATTGATATAGAAAACTTACCGATTGAAAGTGTAAAAGACTCTGAAGGAAAAGATGTATTAGTTGCATTACACTTTCCAAAGAAAAAATTATATTTGAAAGCTTGGAAGGTAAATGTTGGTAGAGTTGAACTATATTTGCTTGACTCTGATATTGAAGCAAATATTCCAGAGTATAGAGAAATCACCAAAACTCTATATGGTGGAGACAGAGAAATGAGAATACAACAAGAAATTATACTTGGTCAAGGTGGAGTAGCAATGTTAAAAGCATTAGGCTATAATCCAACTATATATCACATGAATGAAGGACATTCTTCATTTTTAATATTAGAATTAATATATAATCTAATGAAAGAAAAACAAGTATCATTTCAAATTGCAAGAGATATAGTAGCTTCTAAAACAGTATTTACAACACATACACCAGTTCCAGCAGGAAATGATATATTTACATTAAGTTTGGTAGAAAAGTATTTTAAAGATTACTGGGACAAATTAGGAATTACAAAACAAGAATTTTTCCAAATGGGAATGAAACCAGATGTTCAAATAGATACAACTGGATTTAATATGGGTATATTAGCATTAAAAGTAGCAGGCAAGAAAAACGGTGTGAGTAAACTACATGGAGCTGTTTCAAGAGAACTATTTGGAGAAGTATGGCCTAATATTGCAGCAAATGAATCTCCAATTACGTATGTAACAAATGGAATTCACACTTGTTCATGGTTATCACCACATTTAAAAGAGCTATATAATAAATATCTAATTCCATATTGGCAAGATAGAATTTATGATGACGAAGTATGGAAGAAAATATCAGATGTTCCAAATGAAGAACTTTGGAAGGCACATCAAGAACGCAAAGTTAAAATGTTAGCCATAGTAAAAGAGAATACTATAAATAGACTAAGAAGATGTGGATATAATTATGATGAAAAATGCGAAGATACTGAAGTTGGATTTTAGTAAAAAAATTTAGAAAAAATATGCGACAAAATCGATTGAAACACTTTGTGCAATATAGTAGAATATATAGAAAAATTGAGTAATGGAAAGATTTTTTTGTGGACTTTGTTTATGGAAAATGCAAGTTCAACTACTTGCCATAAAAAGTTGAGCCTGAGCCACGGGGGTTCGAAAAGGTCATCGTCCACAAAACAAAAAGACATCCATTGGGATGTTTTTTTGTTTTCATACGAAAACAGGAGGGATTCGAACCCGTGAGGGCATGGGAAAACACATGGGTAGACAAAACAGAGGGGTTGTGTCAGCCCCTCTGAATCGTAGAAACCTATGCAAATGTTCTGGTTAGTCCCAATCGTCATCGCAGTCAAAATGCTCTACATCCATGTCGCGAATTTTACCTGTCTTTGCGTTGATCTCGTACTCATATTCTGCAGAATTTGTGTAAAACTCGATCTCATAAACGCGGATGCCATCTTCATAATCCAGTTTGGTTTTGGTGAAGGTAGCGGAAGAAGCGGAGACTCCGGCATCTTTCAGGGCGATGGATTTTGCTTTGGCCTTGCCGATATAGGTCGAGGACGAAGTGTTTTTCCTCGGAATTTTGTAATTCTCAATGTCCTTATCGTAAGAGATGATTTTGCCGTTGGAAGCAAGAATCTCATAATCGTACTCGGTGTTGCCGCTGTAGAATTCGATTTCATAAACACGTCTGCCGTCCTCGTAGTCCAGTTTTGCTTTGACGAAAGTCGCTTTGGAAGCAGAAACGCCTGCGTGCTTGAGTGCGATGGATTTGGCTTTCGCTTTTGTGATTTTTTTCGTAGTGGTTGTTTGGCTTCCGGTAGTTGTTCCGGTTTCTGTCTCC
>ENA-ORPK01000591-ORPK01000591.1-human-gut-metagenome-genome-assembly--contig:-NODE-591-length-32963-cov-3.394281_pt1 | contig 32963 bp, 35 predicted proteins | sample MGYA00242139_ERZ509068 | MGnify/ENA primary metagenome ERZ509068 (study PRJEB26280, sample SAMEA2338687) | human gut metagenome | biome: human gut; feature: human-associated habitat; material: faeces... | reverse complement strand
CATCTGGTAGAGCGCCACCTTGCCAAGGTGGAGGTAGCGAGTTCGAGCCTCGTAATCCGCTCCACACGATCCCTTACAGACGGATAACTACAAAAGTCTGTACAATATGCAACATTCGTCGGAGCAATAGTTCCGGCGTTTTATTTTGCCCTTTTTCCGCTGCCTTTCGGGACAGCGGATTTTTTTGTACCATTGTGACATTTATACAGCAATTACAAAAACCGCAGCGGCGATTCATACTAATAACCAATTGTTCTATAGATAAAGCCGACAGATGAAATAAGACCAGTCAAGGAAAACGACCGCAGGCGGGCTTGTCGCCCGACAAGTGAGTTTGACGACGAATGGGCTTATTTCAGCCGAGGATTTGTCTATAGGTTAATTGGTTATTAGTATTGTTATACCATAAGAGTTTGTTTGGTTGCGGCACGGACTTCCATTATACCGTTTTCGGGGTGGAAATAAACCGTTCTGCCGTAATTTGAACCTGTTTCCTCAGCAATGATCTTTATTTTGTATGCTGCAAGTATCTTTTTTACAGCAGCAACATTTCGGTCGCCTATATTGAAAACAGATGAATTTGTACTGAACATCTGAGCACCGCCCGCAATTTTGGCAACAAGCCGTGATGTTGACGCACCTGCCAGCGACATAGTCTGGATAAGCTCCATAATGCCCGTGTCAGCATATCTGCGGCGATTATCGACACCGCCGTTTGCAGCCTCACGGCTCAGAGGAAGCATTATATGTGCAAGTCCCGCAATTTTCTTCTCAGGGTCATAAAGACATATTCCGACGCATGAACCGAGAGCATAGGTAACAAGCACATCAGGCTCTTTTGCAATGTTAAGGTCTGCGATACCTACTGTTATCATTCCCATATCACATACCAACTCCCAGTCTGCTGAACAAGGTTTCGAGCGAGCTCATTTCAGGAACGAGTATCATATTGCTCTGTACCTCACTGCCGCCGATAACAAATCTGTCGTCAATGAACAGTACCTTGTTTCCTATCTGCGCAAACTGAACAGCAGGAACGCTTAAAATAGCACCGACCATATCAACGCACATCTGCGGAACGGAAATATCAATAGTAAGTCCTGTCAGGGATGCGATAGCATTGATATATGAAGCGGACATAATATTGCCCACCTCAGAAATAAATGATCTTTCCATATCATTCATATTTGCAATGTCTTCGATCTCCGTACCGAAAATAGTGCTTGTCATCTTGCTTGCACATGAGTGCTGAAGAACGTAGAGCATCATTCCGGAAATATCACCTGTAAGGTTTACAAGCATACCGATAGCAACATTTTCAGGACCGCCGAGAAAATTAACAGCATCATCGAAATCCAGAAGCTTGACATCAGGAACGGAAATATCCGTATCGCAGTTAAGCATTGTGGATAATGCGCTTGCAGCATTGCCCGAACCAATATTACCGATCTCTTTTAACACATCAAGGTGCATATCCTGCAGTTCATCAACATTTTTTATACTCATTTTTCTACCCTTTCAAATCAAACATTTTAATTTCTGAGATTATTTACAATGTCTTCAAGTTCATTATGAGTCTTTACCATGTTTATATTAAGCTGAAATGCACGCTGAAATTCGATAACTTTTGACATTTCGTTTGCAACGCTTGTTGATGACGCTTCAAGATAGCCCTGTTTTTTTGTAACAGTATCATCGGCAGCGGCAGCACCGCTTGAAAGATTTGCTTCAAAATAATTGTTTCCTATCTGGTCAAGACCGTAAGGATTTTCAAACTTGTATGTACCTATCATATTTTTAAGGGATACGGAGTCAATATCCGATGTACCCTCAATGAAAGGAACGGTAATTCTGTTTCCGTCATAATCAAGGATAAAGCCGCCGTTGGAGTCGCAGAGCTGGTATGTTCCGTCCTCCATTGCACTGAGATAGAAAGCACCGTCCTTTGTGTAGCGAATATCTCCCTCAGGAGTTTCAACGGCAAAGAATCCCTCGTCCAGAGCAGCGAAGTCAAGCTCACGTCCCGTTGAACGCACCTGTGACTGCTCAAACATAAGGTCAGTCTTGTCAACTCTTGAACCGTGACCGAACTGTACTTCCTCATTGTCAGTATTTCGTTCGGTGTAAATAAGGTCAGCAAAGGAAGCTCTTGAAGCCTTGAAACCGTTTGTATTAACATTGGCAAGGTTATTAGCGGTAATATCCATAGCTGTCTGATAGCTTATAACGCCTGATGCGGCGGTATGGTATCCGATTTTACTCATATCGACTATCCTTTCGCTTTAATTTATATTTTTGCAAGATCGTTTGCAGCGATCTGATTTACGCTGTTTATGATCTTAAGGGCTGTGCTGCAGGCTGTAAAGACATTCTGTGCGTCCATAGCCTTAATGGTCTCATCGGCAATATCAACGTTTGAGCGTTCATAGCTGCCCTGACGTACTTCATACTCTTCACCTGCGGGAATATTTCCGACAGCCGCATTGTCATATGTCCTGAACATATTGTCGTCCACCTTTTCAACATCGGTGTTTGCGGCAATATATGTAAGTCCGAGGTTAAAAGTCCTGCCGTCATCTGTTGTTACAGTACCGTACTTTGAAACGGTAAAATCAGCAGTGCCAAGCTGTATAGGCTCACCGTTCTCATCAAGAATACGTCCTGATGAACCTAAAGCAAGATAGCCCTCGGCGTCAATTGAAAACTGACCGTTTCTTGTGAGAAGAGTTTCCCCTGTTTTGCGGCTTTCAATGTTGAAATAAACATTTCCGATAAGAGCCATATCAAGCCTTGAACCTGTGTTTTCAAAAGAGCCCTGCTCCAGACTTGAATAGGTCATATCGAGAGTTCTGTATCTTATAGTACCTGTATTTGCATTTGACCTGCCGTTTATAAGTATCATTTCTTCCGCAAAGGTTGTAGGGATAGCTGTGTCAGTCTTGTATCCGGCTGTCTTTACGTTAGCCATATTGTTGGTGATAACGTTAAGAATACGCTGCTCGTTTATAATACCGTTAGCGGCTGTGTAGTAACCTCTGAGCATATTATCTATCCTTTCATTGTCTGCCGACATAATCGGCCATATATTTTTTTATTTTGGCAACTGCCTGCGAATGTATCTGGCATACTCTTGATTCGGAAACCTCAAGGACCTTGCCGATGTCTGAAAATTTAAGCTTTTCGTAGTAATAAAGGGTTATTACAAGCTGTTCCTTTTCTTTTAATGAGGCAATTGCCTTTGCGAGATATTTAAGCTTTTCTTCACGGTATAAAGATGCCTCCGCCGACCATACGCCGTCCTCGGACACCTCATCGGGCATATCGAAATTATTGTTTATGACCATATCCTCAAAGGAAAGGGTCTGAGCCGCAGCCGCCTTTGCAACGCAGCTTTCAAACTTATTTTTCGGTATCTGCATATGTGCGGCAAGCTCATCATCGGTAGGCTCTCTGTCCAGCTTTGAGAAAAGCTCCGCATAGGCAGCGTCATATTCATGAACGAACCTGCGGACATTTCTCGGAACAATGTCCTGACGTCTGATAAAGTCTATTACCGCTCCTCTGATCTTGATGGAAGCATAGGTTTCAAATTTAACGTTTTTGGAAAAGTCAAAGCTTTCTATTGCAGACATAAGAGCGATAGTTGCCTCATTGACAATATCCTCGCTGTCAGCATATTTTGCATACATATTGCGTGTGGAAACAGCGACGTAACGAACTATGTTCATATACGCCATAACAACGTTGTTTCTAAGAGTCTTGTCGCCCGTTTCCTTGTAACGCCTAAGCATTTCAGCCTTTTCGGCAGAAGTCATATCAGGCACAAAACTCACTCCCTTCACGCCTGCGGTATCTTATCGTCCAAAGCTATGTTTCCGACAGCCTGGATCTGGACCGAGTTGTCAATTTCGCTGAAGGAAAGCACGGTAATATTCGGGATAAACTGATCCACAAGCTTTTTGAAATAAATTCTGACGATAGGAGATGTCAGAACTATCGGTGTCGGAATAACGTCCTTTACCCTGTCTATCTGTTCATTGAGCGAAGCAATGAGCAGCTGTATCGTCTGAGGATCCATAGCAAGATAAGAACCCTGATCGGACTTTTTAACAGAAGCCACGATCTTGTTTTCCGTTTCTGTGTCAAGTGTAAGAACACGGATCTGACCGCCGTCGGCAAAACGTCTTGTAATGGTACGTTTAAGAGCCTGACGAACGTATTCCGTGGTAATATCAACGTCCTTCATAGTGTGCTGATTATCGGCGATAGTTTCAAGTATCGTCTGCAGGTCACGGATAGGAATACTCTCTTTGAGCAGCAGACAAAGCACCTTCTGCAAATAAGCAGGAGTAACGATCGTCGGAACAATGTCATCAACAACAGTAGGATTGGTCTGTTTGAGCTTGTCAAGCATGGTCTTAACGTCCTGACGTGACAGAAGCTCATATGCATGGGTCTTGATTATCTCTGAAAGGTGGGTAATGATAACAGAAGTCGGGTCAATGAGGGTATAACCTGCGACCTCGGCTCTGAGCTTATCCTGTTCGGGTATCCATTTTGCAGGGATACCGAATGCAGGCTCAACAGTATCAATACCGTCAACTTCGTGTGTGACGCTGCCGCTGTCCAGAGCAAGATAATGATCCATAAGGACCTCTGCCTGAGCAACGATCTCGCCTTTGATCTTTATTACATACTGATTAGGGTTGATATGCTGGTTATCTCTCATTCTTACAGACGGGAAAACCATACCCATATCAATAGCAAACTGCTTACGGAAAATTACGATACGTTCGATAAGCGTACCGCCCGCACTTTCATCAGCCAGCGGGATAAGGCTGTAGCCAAGCTCCATTTCGATAGGTTCGACTTCAAGAAGCTTGTAAACATTGTCGATGTCCTTGTAGTATTCCATTTCGGAAAGGGCTTCCTTGTTCTCTTCCATTTCCTTTGCAGTATTGTCATTTGCAAGAGCAAGCTCACGCTGATTTCTGAAAAGGATAACGCCAAGAACAATAAGACCTGCACCGAGAACAATAAGCTGTACCTTAGGAAATCCGGGTATAAGCATCATTACAAGCATAATAGCACCTGCAATGATAAGAACTCTCGGCTGAGATGAGAACTGCTTTTTGATGTCAACGTTAAGGCTGCCCTCGGAAGCGGAACGGGTAACGATCATACCCATTGCAGTAGAGATAAGAAGTGCAGGCACCTGTGAGCAAAGACCGTCACCGACAGTAGCCATAGTATAGGTGGAAAGCACGTCTGTAAAGGCCATACCGTCAAAAACAAGACCCATTATCGCACCGCCCACAAGGTTTACAACGGCTGCAACGATAGAGAACGTTGCGTCACCTTTGATAAACTTTGAAGCACCGTCCATAGCTCCGAAGAAATCGGATTCTCTCTGTATCTTGCTTCTGCGTATCTTAGCCTCTTCCTCTGTGATCGTACCTGAGTTAAGATCAGCGTCGATAGCCATCTGCTTACCGGGCATAGCGTCAAGGGTAAATCTTGCGGTTACTTCAGCAACACGCTCCGCACCCTTTGTAACAACGAGCATCTGTACAACGGTGATAAGGATAAAAACTATAAAACCGATAACAGCATTGCCCTTCATTACGAAAGAACCGAACGCCGCAACAATGTGACCTGCATTGCCCTGCTGGGAAAGGATAAGTCTTGTGGAAGAAATGTTCAGACCAAGTCGGAAAATAGTCGTAATAAGGAGCAGCGACGGGAAAATTGAAAATTCCAGCGGCTCTTTGATATACATGGTCATGAGCAAAATAACAAGCGATAAAGCGATATTTACAACAAACAGCATATCCAGCAGCCATGTCGGCAGCGGTATGATGATAAGGAATATGGCAAGTATTACAAATACCGTAACCACATTGTCCAGATATTTTTTCAGGTTCACGTTTCTGTAACACACAGCCTTTCTATATAATTTAGGTAAGATCAGTAGTAATTTTTATTCTGTCCGCCGCCCGGAAGCTTGCCCTGAAGCCTGTAAACAAAGCTGAGGACTTCAGCCACAGCGGAGTAAAATTCGGGAGGTATCTCTCTTCCCACTTCAACGGAATCGTAAAGACCTCTTGCAAGGGGCTTGTTTTCCACCATAGTGATCTTATTTTCCTCTGCTATCTTAACGATCCTCATTGCCATATTGTCAGCACCCTTGGCAAGGATCACAGGTGCGTTGTTTTTATATTCATCATATTTTACAGCCACCGCAAAATGCGTTGGATTTCTTATGACCACATCGGCATTTGGGACGTCCTGCATCATACGGCTCATAGCCATCTGACGCTGGATCTGACGTCTTTTTCCCTTGATCTGCGGGTCACCTTCAAGGCTCTTGTATTCTTCCTTGACTTCCTGCTTTGTCATTTTCATATCATTCTTGAATTTGACTCTCTGATAAATGAAATCCGCCAGCGCAATTATCATGTAAACGGCAACGGCAACAAATACCATACCGACCTTCATAACAATGGAATAAATAGCGTCCGCCATATAGACAAGAGCGTTCATTATCTCCATATCAAAAAGCTTTGCGAAGTCAACTATTCGGTCGGAAATTTCACCGTAAACGACAAAAGCAAGAATAACAAGCTTTAAAATGGACTTAGCAAGCTCAAAAAGGGAGCTTACAGAGAACATTTTCTTAAAGCCCTGGATAGGATTGAGCTTGTCTAATTTAAATTTCAGCTGTTCCCTTGTAAAGAGGAATTTTGTCTGTGCACCTGTTGCAATAATGGTTACCGCCATTGAAACGAGAAGGATAGGTCCTGCGGCAATAACTATAACTTTGCCTGCCTCAAGGACAAGCTTTGCATAGACCTGCATACCCTCAATGGTAGTGCCGTTATCGCCCATACCGTGACCTGCGATGGAAAGCCAGTAGGCTAAGGAATCCTCGGTAACGGTAAGCATAAGCTTTGCAAGCACATGAAGCATAGCGAAAACAATAAGTATGAATGCCGCCGTAACAACGTCCTTGCTTTGCATAACGTTGCCTTTTTTACGCTCTTCACGCCTTTTATGGTCGGTGGCTTTTTCGGTTTTTTCGCCTGCGCTCTCAGGCATTCATATCCCCCCTGTACATTGCTTACTGTGACGGAATAAGAGGAATAACACCCTCCAGCGTTTGCAGCCATATGTCCATAAATTTATCAATGAAATTGGACATCGGAACTGCGACAAAATATAGTATAAGAAAGCCAAATCCAACTTTCATCTGGATATTGACTACCATTATCTGGATCTGAGGTACTGATTTCATCAGAACGCCTACGCAGAACTGCAGAATCATCTGCGAAACAACGATAGGCATAGCGATCTTCATTACCAGCGTCAGCACAACCGAGAAATACTCAACAATAATGATACCGAGGTTGCTGTTAAATCCTCCGACGCCGAGAGGAACTATATCAAAGCTCATAACAAACAGCTTTATATATGTAAGATGAGCATTTGTAACAAAGAAATAGAGGTACATCATAAAACTTACAAATGAGCCCATAACGGACATCTGTATATTTGACTCAGGATCAAAGACCTTTGCCATGCCAAGACCTGCCTGAGTATCCATTATGTCGCCGCTCATCTGAACGCTGTAAAAGAACATATCCGTGATAAAGCCGAGAACAACGCCTATAAGACCTTCTCTCAGAAGCATCAGCAGATAAACACCCAATACCTCACCGCTGTCAACAGGCTGCGGCTCAGTTACCAGAATAACTATTGCCGTAATAAGCAAACAGCATACGACCTTCACTATCTGCGGAATATTTCTTCGTGAGAGTATGGGATTAAAAGCAAAAATGCCAAGCACCCTTGCAAAAACAAGGAGATTGGTTTCAAAATTGTCAAAAAGGAGGGTGTAAAATTCCATTTACCTTCCCCCTTGTCAGCTTATATATGTCTGCATACTTACCTGTCGTATAACATCAAAGATGCTTACAACGAAGTCATTCATAGCTGAGATCATCATTGGTGCCATAAGGAGCAGCATAACAGCAATAGTCAGAGCCTTAGGAACAAAGGAAAGGGTCTGCTCGTGTATCTGTGTAGCCGCCTGTAAAATGGAGATAACAAGACCTACTATCATACTTACCAGAAGCAGCGGACCTGCCAGCTCAATGGAAAGCATAAGCGATTGTCTAAATATCTCCAGAACCTGATCCTGCGTCATTTCACGTTCCCCCTACCTAAGTGTTGAAACCGCTTGCAAGCGAACCCACAAGCATCGTCCAGCCGTCAGCAAGAATGAACAGCAGAATTTTAAACGGAATAGAGATAGTTGTCGGCGGAAGCATCATCATACCCATTGACATAAGCACCGTTGAAACGATAATGTCTATGATAAGGAACGGTATGTAAAGCAGGAAACCTATCTCGAAGCCTATCTTTATCTCGCTTAAAATAAAGGCAGGAACAACAGTTGTAAAGCTTACCTGTTCCATAAATTCCTCCTCATTTTCGGTGGAAACATCCGAGTTTGAAAGCTCAAGAAAGAAATCCATAGACTCATTGGAGGTATTTTTCAGCATCCATTCCTTCAAAGGAACCGAAGCAGCCTTTACTGCTTCAACAGATGTATATTCGCCGTTTTTATATGGAACATATGCCACCTCGTTCATTTCCGAAATAACGGGCGACATAATAAAAAGCGTAAGGAAAAGTGCCAGACCGATCATTACCTGATTAGGCGGTGTCTGCTGAACACCCATTGCATTTCGCAGCAAAGAAAAGGAAATGACAATTCGTGTAAAGCAGGTCATCATCACCAGGATAGACGGTGCGACAGATAAAATTGTAATAAGGATTATAAGGTCGATAGTATTTGAGCTTTTATTGATGTCAAGCCGGTCGAGCAGATTATCGGCGGTAAGACCGTCATCATTGACAGGCTCTTCATAAGGAGTGGTTTCATCTGCCGCTTCCTGAACCTGTTCGTCAGGCTCCTGAAGAGTCTGAGTAGTCTGCGGGACCTGTGTTTCAACATTAGGGATAACAGTTGTGACTGAGGTCATTTCAAAACCGTCCTCAGCGGAAACCGTTATTCCCGGGAAAAGCATAATGCAAGCAATCAGAACAGCCGCAGCAACAGAAACAACTCTGCGAAAGACGGCATTGCCGTTTTTAAAAATCGTCATTATCATTGTTACCGTAACTGTCCTCCTGTTTAAATTCCGCATTATTTTCACTGCCCGAAGAGCCGTTCTTTTTTCCGAAAGAACCCATAGCCTTTTTCAGGTTTTCCGCAAAGCTGCCGCTCTTTTCCGCATCGGCAGGCTTTTCAAGAATAGCCATATCAAATTCATCAAGATCGGCAAGCTTTGTAACGGAATTCGGAGTAACACCGATAAGCATAGATTTTCTTCCCGCTTTTATAACCAGAAGCTGCTTATCCTGTGCGATACCAAGACATTCAATTATTTTTATGCCGTTCTGAGAACCGTTCCAGCCGCCGTTTTGGAATTTTTTATTAAGCCATTTGGTTGCATAGTAGGTAATAAAGATAAGCCCTATAACGCCAAGCAGCGAACAGACAACCAATAAAAAATCAGGCACCGTTCAACCTCCGAAAATCAACCGAGGACCTTCTGAACAGTCTGAAGGATTCTGTCCGGCTTGAAAGGCTTAACGATAAAGTCGAGTGCGCCGAGCTTGATAGCTTCAACAACCATGGATTCCTGACCCATAGCGGAGCACATAACGACTTTAGCGGAAGGATCCATAGCCTTAATATCTCTGAGAGCTTCGATACCTGTCTTGTTAGGCATTGTGATGTCCATAATTACAAGATCGGGCTTTTCGTTTGCATATGTATTGCAGGCAATTTCGCCGTCAGCAGCCTCAATGATGTTTGTGTAGCCATTCTTTGTGAGGGCGTCCTTGATCATCATACGCATGAAAGCAGCATCGTCAACAAGTAAAATTTTCTTATCCATAGTAATTACTCCTTACCTAAGTTATCCAAGAATTTAGATTTGATTATTTCAGTTATTCTGACAGCAAAGTTATCGTCGATTACAACTACGTCGCCCTTGGCAATTAGATTGCCGTTTACGATAATATCAACAGGAGCTCCTGCCTGTCTTTCAAGTTCAATGATAGTGCCCTGTGAAAATTCCAGAATTTCCTTTACTTTTTTGGTAGTTGAACCTATCTCGACAGAAACATTGAGCGGGACTCCCATAAGGAGATTAAGGTTATTGTTCTGTTCCTGTGTAAGATTGGATTTTTCATTTGATTCAAAATTCTGAAGCTTTACAGGCTGTATATTCACAGCAGGCTGGCTGTACGGCTGATTGTACTGCTGACCGTAAGGCTGACCGTAAGACTGACCGTACATATTCGGCTGCATCTGACCGTTCATCTGCTGCGGATACATACCGTAAGGACTGTTCTGCTGCATATTCGGGTCATAGCCATACTGCTGCATACCCATATTGTTAGGCATATTGCTGCCTTGCATACCCATCATATTGCCCTGCATCTGCTGATTAGGCATACCCATATTCTGCATAGGCTGATTAGGCATTGCATTGTTAGGCATCATACCATTGTTCTGCATACCCATATTGTTAGGCATTGCATTGTTAGGCATATTGCCGGGCATTTGCATACCCATATTCATATCGGGAGCAGCTGTGCCTGCAGCAGGAGTGCTGTTTGCAGAAGGAGCTGAGGCTGCACTGCCGTTTATAAGTGCCTCGATCTCATTCTGAGAAAGTGTGCCGCCGGAAGATGAAGCCGAGGGATCAGCAGCAGGAGCAGCAGCAGGAGCAGCAGGAGCAGGAGCAGCAGGCTGAGGTGCAGGAGCCGGTTCGGCAGGCTTTGCAGTATCTTCAAGGCTACCTCCGTATCCTGCCATCATTTTATTAGCCATTTCCTTAGCAAGATCAATGGAGAGAACGGAAATGAACTCAGAATTGATAACTCCGTCAATGGTAAGGTTGAATTTGATGCTTACCACATTGTCATTTTCGCTCAGGTCATAAAGGCTTGAAACCGTCGTTCCGTTATCCTGAACTATAGCCTCAGGGGTTGAAATATCAATAGTGGTATCAATAATTTCGGACAAAGCTGTTGCGGAAGCACCCATCATCTGGTTCATAACTTCGCAGACAGCGGAAATATTCATTTCGTCGAACTTAAAGTCGTCTGTGACCTCAAGCGGAAGACCCATAAGCTGATCGAGGATAAGCTGAACGTCGTTCTGTTTGAGAACGAGAACATTCTGACCCTCAACGCCCTGAATATATTTGATCTTGACCATAATTGAAGGTTCAAGCTCAGGGAAAGAAAGATCCTTTGCACTAACAACGGTAACTGTCGGTGTCGTGATCCAGACCTTGGCGGAAAGCATATTGGAAACTGCAGTAGCAGCAGAACCCATGGTGATATTCATTATCTCGCCAATGGCGTCCTTTTCAACTTCACCAAAGCCGTCAACAAGTTTTTCATCGCTCATTACACTGTTACCTCAATTCTTTATATATATTATCGATTTTAACGGCTTTTTTGTTATTTTTTATGCCCAATTTGCCGTCGAACCATAGATTGTTGCCGATTTTAACCTGAACATTGCTGTCGATAGGCATATTCAAAGGAATAACGTCGCCTACCTGAAGGTTAAGGACGTCATACAGATCGAGTTCGGTATCACAAAGAACAGCATCTATCTCAAGATCGGAATCCTTGATAGCATCCATAAGCGAAAGACGCCGTTCATTTTCACGCTTAGGGTCAAGCTTTTTTGTGGACCTTGCCCATCTGTCACCAAACTTAGCCATTATAGATTCAAGGTTCAGTGCAGGTATACAGAAAGAAATGGTGTTTTTAACATTTTTTATTTCCATTTCAAGCATAACGATAATAACAACATCATCAGGGGAAATGGACTGAACAACTCGTGAGTTTGTTTCGATCGTAGTAAGGACCGGATTTATCTCGATATAACCGCCCCAAGGCTCTTTAAGGAGATAAGCCATTTTATTCAGCACATTCGTCATCATACCGACTTCGATCTCGGTAAAATCCCTGCTCACGTCAGTATATTCACCGGAGCCGCCCATAAGTCTGTCCATCATTGTGAACGAGATCGGGTTTGAGAGCTCCATTATGCAGTTTGTTTCGGGAATATCATCATCTGTGATTCCCATATTGATCATAGCGATCATAACATAATCGGGGAGTGCGTTATTGAATTCATAGTAAAGCTGTTCTTCTATCTGAAGAACCTCGACCTTACAATAAACACGCATAAGTCCTGTAAAATAAGATGAAAGAACACGCGAATAGTTTTCAAAAATACTGTCTATGATCTTAAGCTGCTCTTTGGTAAACTTTTTCGGCATCTTAAAATCGTAATTTTTTACTTTCTTTTCGCTGACCTGTTCTTCTATCTCGTCCAAAGCCTTGGCACCTTCCGATGAAAAGCTGTTAAGCAATGCATCTATCTGGCTTTGTGACAGTACGTCAGCCATATATGTAAACCATTCCTTTCCCCAAGCATAAAATAATGCTGAAAATTACGGCGCAGCTTTTTTGCAGCTGCTGACATTACTGCGCCACGTTAAAAATAATAGTGCAAATAGTATTATGAATGATTGTCACTTTGCATATTTGCAATAACGTCATCCTTTGAAACATAGGTCTTGTTCGGGTCAGTCTTGTTTGAAGAATCATCCTGAGCTTCCTCAGCGGCAGTATCGGATGCAGCATTGTCTGTCACAGCATTTCCCTCGGAATCGGAGTAAAGCACAAAGCTGCTGCCGAATTCCAGTTCAAGGAGTTCTTCAATAACATTAGGGTCTGTGAAATCAATATCATTTCTGACAAAGACAATTTCAACTCGTCTGTTCTGACGTCTGCCCTCTTCCGTATCATTATCGGCGATAGGACGGTTTTTGCCGTAGCCTGCCGAAGAAAACTTGTCAGGGTCACAGGCGTCAAGACCAAGCATATAATTGATTACCGCATTGGCACGTCCCGATGAAAGATCCCATTCATTGACATCGGACGTAGAGCTTGAAGCGGTATGACCGCTTACTTTTATAGCATAGACCTGTTCTTCAACAGCTCTGATACCGTCTGAAATAACATCGAGGATATATTTGCCCTCATCAAGAAGCACATCACTGTCGCCCGCAAAGAATATATTATCTCTGAATCGCATATAAACGCCCGTATCGGACATTTCGACGCTTACGCTTTCATCAAGGTTATTGGTTTCAACGACTTCCTTAAGATACATAAAGAAATCTTCAAAATCAACGATCTGTTCAGCGTCCTCATTAATTTCGGGGACTGTATCGTCATAAACTGCGGTAGGGTCATTATCGGGATTAGGTTCACCTACGACCTGTACCTGAGTATCGGATATTTTGCCTTTGGAAAAAGCTTCGGCAATATACTGCCACTTGCTTGAGTCCATAGATGACATTGAGTAAAGCAGAACGAAGAATGTAAGTACCAAGGTTATCATATCACCATAGGTATCCATCCAGTTAGCGCCGCCCTCCTCATCGGAGCCTCCACGCTTTCTTGCCACAGTAATCACCTCACAAAAATCTGTATAAAAATCGGCAGGAAGATCATCGATATTATATGTAAAATTACCATTAACAAATAAAAAATATTCTTCTCTGATCATCCTTTGACATTATAGCACATTTACATCAGAATTTCCATACTATTTTTCAAATTTGGCAAATTTGTACGGAATTTTTTTATTCAGCGGAAGCCGCCGATTTCTTTGATTTGGATTTATATGTTGCAGGGAGCATCATTCTGAGCTTTTCTTCAACATAACGTGGGTTTGCACCTGAAATTATAGCGAGAGTACCCTCTTCAATGATCTGGAGGCAGAGTATTTCGCTGTTATGGTTATATTTACAAAGGTTGCCGATAGGAGTAAAAATAAGATGGGCAAGGATACAGCCATAGAAAGTAGTGATAAGGGCTGTTGACATACTCATACCAAGTGAAGCGGCAGAGTCACTGTTTGTAGGGTCAAGAGTTGCAAGCATATTTACAAGACCTATAAGGGTACCGACCATACCCATGGCAGGAGCAACACCCGCACCCTTGTTCCAAAGGGCGAAATTGCTCTCATGACGTTCGCACATGAAATCAATAGAGTCATCAAGCATTGATTTTACCTTATCGGAATCGTTAGCATCGACAATGAGCATAAGAGAAGACTTCATAAAAGGGTCTGTGCAGGCATTTGCGCTTTCTTCAAGAGCAAGGATACCCTTCATACGGGCAGTTTTACAATGATCGACCATTTCTGTTATGTACCATTCAGGATCATATTTTGTTGGAAGAAAGGCGATTTTAAGCATCTTAGGCACATTTTTTAGAATAGATACAGGGTAGTTGAAAATGACCGCACCGATAGTACCGCCGACAACGATATATATAGAAGCCGGGTCAATAAAGTTGCTTATCTCACCGCCGCTCATAATACCGTAAATGATAAGACCAAAAGCTATAACAAGTCCTATGAGTCCCGAAATGTTCATATATAAGTCCTCCACATTCTATAAATAATATATAAAAGGGACAAGTCCGATCGATCAGACGTTATCTCCCATATTTTCACATTCAGCTGCGCAAAGTCTGCGGAATTCCGCCGATCTCGCAATAATATCATCGAGTTTTTCCTGAACCAAATATCTGTGTCCGTTCTGCATTGTCACAACAGTATCGGGAGTTTCCTCCGCAATTTCGATAAAGTTTTCATTAAGCATGATAGTAGTACCGTTAAATCTTGTCAGAGTAATCATAAAAAGCATTACCTTTCCAAAGCTGCCATGCAGCCGCTGTATGAACGGCTGCAATGCAGCTAAATATAATTTATCTCTTGAGGTTTACAAGTTCTTCAAGCATTGAGTCGGAGGTCGTAATGATTCTTGCATTTGCCTGGAAGCCTCTCTGTGTAACGATCATATCGGAAAATTCCTGTGCAAGGTTTACATTTGACATTTCAAGCTTATTTGTAGCAAGTGAGCCTGCGCCCTGATCGCCGGGCATTTTTACCTTGCCTGCGCCTGATGCGGAGGTTTCGGAGTAGGAAGTTTCGCCGGCTTCAACAAGACCCTCAGGGTTGTCAAATACGGTAACTTCGATTCTGCCGATAACTTTAAGCTGGTTATTGTAGGTAACTGTGATGTTGCCGTTTGAACCGATGTCGAAAGCTGCAAGGTCGGAGTATGAAAGCTCACCGACGATACCGCCTGCTGCAACAGCATCTTCTGTTGTTGCGCCTTCATCATATGCAATAACGGAAGTCGGGTCTTTAGGGTCACTGAGGATAGGCTGTCCTGTGATGTCGCAAAGAACAGGGTCTTCTTCAGTAAGCTCACCCGTTGTAGAGTCAACCGTTCTCGTCTGATATGTGTAAAGGATACCATTTTTTTCGCCCGAATAAATGTTGTACGCCTTCTGGATAAGCTTATTGATATTGATAGTATTCTGATAAGCGTAGTCGGCAGAGGTTACAACGCTGTCGCCGTTAGTATCTGTAAGCTGTTTCTGAAGCATAGCAAGCGAGCTCTGGTCGCCGATAGCAACAAGACCTGCATCTGTGTTTCTTGTACCGAGAACGAACATATTGTTGTTTGCAACGAGATTTCCCATGCTGTCGATACCGAAGTTGCCCATTCTTGTATATGTAAGAGCACTTGGGCTTGTTGTGTCGGCAGGAGCAGAACCGTCAGCCTGAGATGTAAAAGTACCGACAGCAAAAAAACCGTCGCCGCTGATAGCAAGGTCAAGCTTTCTGTTTGTTGACTGGAATGACGACTGTGACATATCCTTGTCGATAGAAGCGACCTGAACACCGTAACCGATAGTAGAAGGGTTGTTGCCGGCAAATGTCTCAGTACCGCCTGTTGCACTTTTTACTGACTGATAGTAAACATCGCTGAAAGAAGTTCTTGATGATTTGAAGCCGTATGTATTTACGTTAGCGATATTGTTACCGATAACGTCCATTTTAGTCTGGTGGGAGGTAAGACCTGCAACACCCGAATAAAGTGATCTGATCATTTTATCTGCACTCCTTTGTGTAGTTCCCGTTGGGGAGATTTTGATTTGGAGCGGTGGCTCTGCCCGTCAAGTCGTTCGGGGCAGAATGATCTCCGTAAGAGGTCCGATCATATTCACCGCAATATTTATCCGCTACATTATAACAGTTGAATCAATATTTGTAAATATATTTCCCTGCATATCATCAGCGGAAAGAGTTGTAATGACCTTATTGTTTTTAATGCTTACGATAAACGCATTTGAATCTATCATAACGAGAGCGTCATTTGAGCCTTTTTGTCCTGCCAGCTCCACAGCTCTGTTAAGTCTTTCGAGGGTGTTGTCGGAATTAAGGTCGATCTGCCTTTCCGAGATCCTGTCGAGAGCGTGTTTCGAGAACATAACTCCCGAATCATCAAAGCGTTGTTCCGCTGCATTTTGTGAACGCTGCGCTATCTGCGACTGCAATTCCTTGGCAAAGTCGCTGTTTTCGGGACTTTGAACGGTATTGCCGTCCGTGGCTGTACCGGGAAAGCCTGAAACCTTTCCTGTTGTGACCGCCACATTGCGCATTTGAATATAATCACTTATAAGCAATTATAACACCTGCCCTTTCGCTGCGGCTTTTTTATTTTTAAGCTCTGTCAGACTTTATTGCATAATGTCTGATGGCCTTTTCAACAGCAGTAAGATCTGAAAGTGTTCCGGGAGCAGCATTTTTGTCGCATATCTGGTCGAGAGTATATCTTCCCGAAGTATTGTGCCAGCTTGAAGTACCGTTTTTGAGAATTACCTCAACACGCTGAGTACCGTCCTTGAAAGTAACGACTTCGCCCAGCTGACCTTTTCCGCTGTAGCCTATTTCAGTAACTTCCTTGCCACTTATCGATCTTGCGATAACATTGGAAGTATCGATCCTTGAAGTGATAGCCGTGTTGTTGATCCACTTTATATCGAACATTCTTGTTCCGAGGGAATCAGCAAGAGCAGCCTCTGCAGGATACTTGTCAGCTTCATATCTGTGAGGTTCACAGTCGGAAGTTGAGATCCCTGCGCTGCCGTCAACAGGTTTTACCTCAAGACCGTATCTTGCGCTGTATCTTGTTTCGTAATTGCTGTTTTCGAGAATAGCCTTTGCCTGATTATTTGTAAGGATACCTGATATTCTTCCGTCCCTTGCAGAAGCAATAACGCTGTTTGCATTTGAGGAATTGAGAGGAACATCATAGTTTCCGCTCTGAAGAGCCATTACCTGAGGTTCATTTGCGGTAAGGGAGTATAATATCTCGTCCTGTGAAGCAAATACGCCTGCGGCATAATCGGGAATATCAAAATCGGTAACTACTGTTTCATATCCTGAAGTATCGGGGATAATGCTTGTTTCTGTTTTGGTTTTTGTTGAATTGTTGCTGATAGAGTCAATAGTGCTCATAAGCTCTTCAAAAAGAGCAGCCGAATGAGTGGTATATCCGGAACTGAGAACCGGATCAACGGTAACGGACTGTGTAGTTGTTTCGGTAGTTCCGTTGGAATTGCCCTCTTCATTGCTTTCGGACTTGTCTGTATCGGAAGTCCCGTCCTTGACAAGAGAAACATCACTGAGCGGATAAAGGTTCTTTCCGTCAACAACAACATATCCCGAACCGTTCATAATGAGTACCTTTGTAACTTCGCCTCTTATTGTAGCTGCAGCACCGTCTGCGCCGGCAGTCTTTACATCGACCTGCTGACCGATAAGAGAAGAAAGTGTATTATATGTATCCTTGTCGGAAATATCAGTAATTGCAGAAACCTCATACTTTCCGCTGTTTACAATAATATAAGGTGTATTGTTTTCAACAACAACAGAAACAACAACACCTGTGTCATAGGAAGAACCGTCATTAACGGTAACAGCCTTTCCGACCAGAGAAGTTGCATAGCTTATATTGGACTGAGCAGTCATATTCTTGATACCTTCAAGCATTGAATAGGACGACATCTGCTGAAGAACTTCGGAATCACTCATAGGATCGTTGAAATCCTGATTCTGCATCTTTGAAACAAGAAGCTTCAAATAGCTGTCAAAGTCCATATAGGTTGTATCATCTTCACTTGAAGTATTGGTAACGGTTCCGCTGTATTTGGAATACGCACCTGACGCTGCCTCAAGACCGAGACTGCTTACGCCGTCAGCCATAATTTAGCCTCCTTTAACAATTTTAGTGCTCTGACATCATCTGCGCTGCTTATGTCGCCGACTTTGTCAATGCCGCCTGAAGAATTTCTTCCGCCGTTTTCAGAACCTCTGTCGGATTCATCGCCCTTGCGGTTGAAGCCCTGATTTGTGAAGTCAAGACCCATATAAGAGCTTGCCTCGCTTGGATTTACGACATTCACCGAGCTTACCTCAACATTCTGTTTAGCAAGACTTGCGGTAAGTGCGGAAGCGTTTTCGCTCATTGCTCTGCCTATTTCCGCATTGGATGCGGAAAGAACAACAGAAACCGTATTTCCGTCAGTGACCAGCTTTACAGCTACTTCTCCAAGTCCCTCAGGTTTAAGAACAACAGTAAGCTCCTTTACAGCGTCCGAAATGCTGTTGTCCGAAAGCTTTTCGATTATCTGCTGTGAGACCTGTCTTGAAACTATCTCGCTGAGTTCCTTATATACCTGTGTCGGCTGAATATCTGCCTGCACATCGGCACGGTCAAGCTGAACATTTTCTTCGGGGAGATCATCATTTCCGGAAGGTCTGATGTCCTTTATCTGTTCGCTGACATTGTTTATTCTGATAGCCGTGGTCTGCTGCATACTGTTTGCAAACTGATCCTGCTTTGTGATAAAGTCAGCAAATTTGACCTGAATATCGTCGGTCTTTCCCGAAAGAACATCGGAAACAAGCTGTATTTTCAGATCGGCAGGCACATCAGCACTGAGAGTATCAATAATACCTGAAAGCTTTTCAGCCGCATTGTCAGCAACAGTAAGATCACCGTCAACGCTGAATTCTGTGCCGCTTATTGTGCAAAGCACGGACATAACCGCATCTGCAAGAGTATTTTCGTCGTCGTCATCATCGCTTTTGAGAATGTCCATAAGCTCCGAAACAACATCATCTGTACTCATATCAGCGTCCTCAGAGCCTGTTTTGAGCAGTTCTGAAATGCTGTCAAAAATGCCGATAACATCATCAAGCTTATTTTCATCATCACTGCCGCCGAAAAGTTCAAAAACAGACATAGCGTCATTTTCGTCATCAGCAGCACCCGACTTTCCCATAAGAGCCTCAACAGCCTTACCAACAGCCTGAATGAGCTTTACTGCCGCATTGATAATATCACCGTCGGTCTCTTCGATCCTTTCAGAAAGTGACTCTGCAAGCTCAGCAAAGGTTTTCTTATCGTTCACATCAGTATCGGTATCAGCCTTAACAGCATTGTTTATACCCTTCATAGCATTAACAGCCTGACCGAGCACATCACCGAAGCTTACATCACTGTCCGTATTGGCAGAGGAATTTGTATTGCTTATACCCTTCATACCCAATGTGGCATTAAGTATGCTTATTGCATTTCCGTTCATTTTCCCACCTCCTTTCAAGGTGTGATATTTTTATTTATAGGTACTGTTCATAACGTATTCGGAAATGAACTGTTCCTCCTGTTTTGCGACCATAAAGTTATATTCCTCAAGCTGTTTTTCCTCCAGCTTTTCAAGTGAGGAAACCTCTTTTGTCGCCTCAATGACAACGCCGAGCTGTTTCTGGACCTTTTCCTCCATTTTTTCAATAGAGGCTTCCAGCTCCTTTATCTGCTGAGAAAGGGACTGATGATAGCTTTTGAACATTGTTATCTGCAAAACCGTCATACCGACGCCCGATTTCTGACAGAACTCATTATTTGAATAAGTGAGCCTTGCTTCAAGCTCCGACTTTTCATCAAGCATCTGCTGCTGCTGTCTGCGCAGGTGTGCAAGGTCGTTCTTTTCCCTGTCGAGAACCTGTTTTTTGTAGCCCATAAGCTTGTTAAGTGAAAATTCAAAACGCTTCACAGGAAACTACCTCCGAAAAACAACAACTTATTTTACTGCGTCTTTGAGCATTTTTACGGTTTCTTCAAAGGTAAATGCCTCATCGGTCGCCTGCTGCAGAAAGGCGTTTATTTTGTCGATCTTGCGCAGTGCCTCATCAAGAGCAGGGTTAGTGCCTTTTTTGTAAGCACCGATAGAAACAAGGTCGTAATTTGCATTATATACCGACATAAGGTTACGAAGCTTTGATGCCGCAGCCTTATGTTCTTTGTCGGCGATCTCCGACATAAGTCTTGATACCGATTCAAGAATTTCAATTGCGGGATAATGATTTCTTGCGGCGACCTTTCTTGAAAGAATGATATGGCCGTCAATGATACCTCTTACAGTATCGGAAATAGGCTCATTGGTATCATCACCCTCAACAAGAACTGTGTAAATGCCCGTGATAGAGCCGTGCTCAAAATTGCCTGCCCTTTCAAGCAGCTTAGGCATAGCCGTGTAAATAGACGGCGTATAGCCTCTGGCAATAGGAGCTTCACCTACCGCAAGACCGATCTCACGCTGAGCCATAGCATAACGTGTGAGCGAATCCATCATAAGAAGAACGTTCTTGCCCTGATCCTTGAAATATTCCGCAATAGCCGTAGCTGTCATAGGGCATTTGTTACGCATCATAGCAGGCTGATCCGATGTAGCGACAACAAGCACCGATCTTGCCATACCCTTTTCGCCAAGGTCACGCTCGATAAATTCAAGCACCTCACGTCCACGCTCGCCGACAAGTGCAATAACATTGATGTCCGCCTGGACCTCTCTTGCTATCATACCGAGAAGCGTTGATTTACCAACACCCGAACCTGCGAAAATACCCATACGCTGACCTCTGCCTATTGTCAACAAGCCGTCAATAGCCTTTACACCGAAAGGGATAATATCCTCTATCCTTGGTCTTGTCAGCGGGTTTACGGGTTCTCCCACAATGGAATACCTGTCCGTGGTTTTGATAGGTCCTTTTCCGTCAATAGGCTCACCTATGGCATTTATGATACGTCCCACCAGTGCATTGCCCACATTTACCTCAAGCTGTCTGCCCGTGTTGTCAACGATAGAACCCGGACCTATACCCTCAATGTCCGTGTAAGGCATAAGCATTACCTTGCCCTCATTGAAGCCGACCACCTCGCCGTAAATAAACTCTTCCGAGCCTTTACGGAAAATGCGGCAGACATCTCCGATGTTACATTCAGGACCTGTTGCTTCGACAGTCATACCGATAATTTTTTCTATTTTGCCTTGGTGCCTGTAAATATCGGCATTCCTGACCTTTTCACGAATAGCCTCAAAATCCATAGGTTCTTCTCCGAATATAGTATACCAAAAGTATAATTATTTGTTATTAGTACCTTCGGTAGTGGTTTTTTCTCTTGTGTTTTTAAGTATTTCCTTGAGAAAATCAAGCTGAGTCGGAACAGAAGCGTCAACTATCTCCTCATTGTTGTCAAGAATAACAGTACCCTCTTCTGCATCGGGGAGAATTTCAACATCAATATCGGGGATATACGGGATAAGCTTTTTGATAAGCTTCTCATCTGTTTTTATCTCTCTTGAAACCTCACCGTCGGCAAGGGAAATTTTAATGTAATCGGAGTTGCGGAAACCCTTTGCCGCATCGGCAATTATCCTTTCAATAACAGCAGGGTCGGTTTTAAGCTCAGCCTTGGTTATTTTCTGTACCATAAGGAAAAGTGTTTCACGCAGTTCCTTTTCATTTGATATATAATAAGCGTCCTTATGGGCGTTTATGTCTGAAAGAAGCTGAGCGGAAGCGTCAATGTACTTTGAGCATTTCTCCATAGACTGTTTTTTTCCCTCGTCGAAGCCCTCTTTAAAGCCTTCCGCCTTAGCCTTTTCTTTTAGGATAGCACATTCCTTTGAAGCTCTTTCGAGAACTGCGGCGGTAGTTTTTTTAGCGTCCTCCGCAGTAGCCTTAGCCGCCTTGTTTGCGGCATCGAGGATATTTATTCTCTGCTGTTCAAGCTCAGCGGAGCGCATTTCAATAATGCGCCTTACCTCAGCATTGACAGCGTCATTGAATCTTTTCTCCTCGGCAGCCTTTTCTTCAAGGTGTTTTTTTCTCAGCTCTTCCTCGGAAACGAAGTTATTATCATCATCATTTTCCTGAGGGATATAGACCGTGTTGTCAATAACAACAGGTTCCTGCCCGCCGTAATCATAGGGGGATTTATAGACCTTAAGCAATTATCTCGTCCTCTCCGCCCTTGCCGATAACAAGCTCTCCCTCTTCCTCAAGGTGTCTTATGATGCCAACGATCCTCTGCTGAGCGTCGTCAACGTCACGCATACGCACGTTGTGGAGATACTCGATTTCCTGCTGGATAGTTTCCTGCATTCTCTGCGGCATATTTGCGTAGAGAGCAGCAGCAACTTCGGCATTCGAGCCTTTGATTGCAATAGCCAGATCCTTTGTTTCCACATCTCTGATGAAACGCTGAATAGACATGGAATCCAATCCGAGAATATCCTCGAATACGAACATTTTCTTTTTGATCTCATCAACAAGTGCAGGGTCTTTGGAGGACAATTCGTCGAAGATGAATTTCTCCGTACCTCTGTCTACCTTGTTGAGGACATCGGCAACAAAGTTTACGCCGCCGACTTCCGCAAGATCCATAGAAACAACTGCGGCGAATTTTCTTTCAAGAGTATCTTCAATAGACTGTATCGTTTCAGGAGAAGCGGATTCCATCTTAGCGATCCTCTCAACGACTTCAACACGTTTTTCTTTAGGAAGCTCCTGCAAGACCTGCGAAGCCTGTTCCGATTTGACATATGAAAGGACAAGTGCAATAGTCTGGGGACTTTCGTTCTGAATGATAGCAAGCAGGTTTTTGTAATCGGACTTTCTGACAAATTCGAAAGCCTTGACCTGCATAGATTTTGAAACACGTTCCATAAGCTTGCTGGCAGCTTCCGCACCGTAAGCCTTTTCAAGTACGGATCTTGCATATTCAACGCCGCCCTCGGTAATTACCTTCTGGGTAAGGCAAAGCTCATAGAAATCATTAAGTATTTCATTTACGGTTTCGACCTCAAGATAAGGGAGGCTTGAAATTTCGTATGTAAGCTTTTCAACATCATCATCGCTGAGTCTTTTGTAAACAAATGCGGCATTATCCGCTCCGATAGATGCAATAACGACCGCCGCCTTTTGCATAGGCGTAAGTTCTGTAATGTCAGGCATTGTTATTCTTCCTCCTCCTTCATCCAGTTTTTAAGCAGCTGAGCCACAATTTCCGGACTGTTCCTTGCAAAGTCGGTAATTTCTCTTCTGATAACAACGTCCTTCGTGTCGGTAGCCTCGTTTGTAAGGCTTGGTATTTCCACAGGCTGACCGTCCAGACCGATATTGAATGTGTCTGTAATCTCTCTGCCCTCTTCGGCATCTGCCATACTTGCGGCAAGGACCTGCTCCTCGAACTTTCTGCGCTTGTTCTTTGCGCTGCTTGAAGTGATGATAAGAACAACGATAAGAACGATAAGGAGAATGAGAAGTATCGCACCTGCAACAATAAGCTGATTAAATGTAAGACCAAAGAGGTAAACAGGAACGGAAACATCATTTCCGAGGTTAGCGTCAAATTTGGCAAAGTTGGTAACTGTTACAACGGAATCCGCAAGATCGGGATTTACGCTGCCCGCATTTGCAACGAGCTTTACAAGATCCTGACGCTGTGCTTCGGAAATATAATCGGTATAAACAACAACTGCGATAGAAAGACTTTCAATATCATAGCCGGCCTTTTCCACCTGCTCCTTGTATGTATCAACAAGGTATGTATTTGAAAGTGAATTTTCGGTCCATGCACCGTTTCCGTTGGTATTACCCGTCGGATAAGTGTCGTCCGCATTTGTTTCAACGCCCACAACACCGCCGTCAACGGTAGTGCCGCCGCTTGCTTCGGTAGCGTCGCCATGCTGAAGAACACCTGAATTTGTATTGCCCTCAGGGGTATAGTCAGTCTTTTCGGAAACCTTGGAGTCAAAATCAAGAACCATATTGACAGCAACGGAAACACCGTCATCACCGTAAATTGGTCTGAGAAGCTCCAGGATTTTTTCTTTTATAGTATTTTCAAGATTTGTTTTGAAAGCAAGCTTTTTGGTAACGTCCGCAACAACATCAACAGACGTTTCCTTTTCTATCTGCGGGATACCATAGCTGTCAACGATAGAGATATTTTCCTCTTTAAGACCGACATAGCTCATCTGAACGATGTGTCTGATACCTTCTATCTGCTCATTTGTAAGAACAACATTTTTTCCGAGATAAACAACAATGGAAGCACTCGGTTCTTTTTTGACGGTAGTAATGACCGTGTTCTGCTGTTCCGGTATCGAAAGAGTCACGGTAGCCTTTTCAACGCCCTCCAAAGAGCTTATAACAGCACTCAGACGGTTTTCAAGAGCCATTCTTGCATATTCTCTTTTTTCCGACTCTGTTGAGAACATATCCACGTTATTTGTGTAAAGGTCGTATGTAAGATTGCTCTTAGGATAGCCCTGCAAAGCCATTTCCATAGTAAGCTTATCCTCTGTTCCCTTAGGAACAACAACAGAACCGTCGCTTTTAAGGCTTACTTCATAGCCAAGCTCCTGTATCTGAGAAACGATCTCGGAGGCTTCGGCAGTATCAAGTCCCTCATAAAGAACTGTATATTCCTTTCTGTTAAGGATAGCCGCAACAATGACTGCAATAAGTATGATAGCAACAATAATAGCTATATAAGCGATTTTTCTTTTCTTTTCCTGAGCGTCCCAGAACTGTCTAAAAGACGTCAGAAGCTTTGTAACCTGTTCTTTTGGATTCATATTATGAATTTTCCTTCCCGAATATAAATTGGCAGATCAGCGTCGAAGCAGGTTACATAGAGATCTGAAGAACCTGATTATAAGCGTCAACAGCCGCATTTTTAACAGCTACAAAGGTTTCGACAGCGACCGCTGCTTTTGTCATATTGTTATAGATAGTATGAAGGTCATCAATATCGCCCTGAATGAGCTTTACGGAATCTATCTGTGACTGTGTCTGAGTTTCCTGGACTTCGTTGAAAATATTTTTGAACACATCGGAAAAAGCGGGAGTATCCTCAGTCTGAACGACCTTTTCTTCCTTGTCAAAAACGGATTCAACGGGAGAGATATTATTTGAAATCGGTACAATAAACATTTTAAAGCGATCCTTTCTGATTATTTGCCGTTAAGCTGCATAGCCTTGCTGAGCATAGCCTTCACCGCAGAAACAGCGGAGGCATTTGCCTCATAAGAACGCTGAGCGGCAAGAAGGTCGATCTGTTCTTTAGTATTGTCAACATTGCTTTTGTAGATATAGCCGTCCTCATCGGCGAGAGGGTTATCAGGGTCATAAACAGGGACATACGGAGCATCGTCCTCGAGCACTTCCGCAACGGTAACGCCCGCATATTTGTATTTATTTTCCCTGTTAAGGTAGTAAGTACCCCTGCTGTGCTTGGGGCCGTCATTATTATCATATGAATTCAGCACATCGCTGAAGCGTTTTTTCTCCGACATAACAACGAGCTGTCTTGTGTAAGGATCTTCGCCAACAGCCGTGTTGTAGGTTTCCTGATTGGCAATATTCTGGGAGATTATATCCATACGCAGACGCTGAGCGGAAAGAGCAGAGCCGCCAATATCAAGTGAGCTTAAAAAAGACATAATACCCCTCCTTATTTAATGATAGCAGAGCGTATCATACTGTAATTATTGTTCATCTGGTCGATAAGTGCACTGTACTGGTACTGGGAATCAGCAAGGTCGAGAGCCTCTTTTTCCATATCCACATTATTTCCGTTAAGAGTCTGATTTGTATTTGTTTCATATGTAGTTGAAACGGAAAAAACAGGCTTTGGATCGGTATTTTCATCAGGGGTATGGTATCTGCACTTGCATTTCTCTTTAAGAATGATGCCGAACTCAACAGTTTTCGCCTTGTAATCGGGTGTATCGCAGTTAGCGATATTATTGCTTATTACCTGCTGCTTATACCAGCTGGCATCAAGAGCCTGTTCTGAAAGGCTTTGGATAGTTCCGTTAAAAAGACCCATTTGTTATCCTCCTTTTTAAGGTACAGGTTTATGTAAAATCCCGACATAACTTTTATCATGATATAGGTATTCTATCATATTATACAACCTTTTTGGACAGATTACAATAGCGTATGCCAACTTTTTTGATTAATCAGCAACAATTTTTTATTAAAAAATATATGAATATTTCTCTAATACATACAAAATTGTTTATAAATGTCAAATAATGAGTATAAATCCGGTATCAAATTTATAGTTAGTAAATATTTGCACTTTAGTTCAAAAAGCCAATAAATTACATAAAAAGCCAAAAAACGCATGCAGAACAGTATTGCCATTCCGCTTGCGCCTTTAAATGTTTACAATTATTTAACTTATCTATTGGTGTATCTCCTTGCCTCTTCTGGAGATAGCAATTTTTACTATTGCCTTCATGACCTCATTGCGTGTCTGCTGCTTTATCTCATCTGCACGTTTAAGGTCGTCGCCGTTATGTATCTTCACTTTTATCGACGGAACGGCATCAAGAGCGTCCGACATAGCTTCGGCAAAGCATTTTCCGCAGGTGCAGCAATGAAATCTCTCCAGAGCCGCCGGAAGAAGCTCCGAAACAAGCTCGGAACTTACAGAAACCTCGGGGATCGAAGCAGGCTCTTCCCTGACAGGCGCAGACGTTAGTTCAGCTGCCGGCTCCGCAGGCTTTGGCTCTTCAACTTTTTTGGCAGGCGTTTCGGGAACATTTCTCGATTCGATAACAGCCTGCTTGAACTCATTATCCAGTATAGGATTAACAGCAGGGCTGCTTCCGGTAAGAAGCTTCATAACTGCTTCAGTCTTATGAGTTTTTTTAGCTGACATAGGCTCTCCTCTTTATACTTAAAGTATAATAAAATACAAATTAACTATATGTTTAAAATCACTTGTTTTCCGCAGCTTTTATTTCAGGATAAAGGCTCTCGCAGGCTTTTATGTAATCCTTTGATGCACGGCATCTCGGAGAATATTTTATAATGAACTCCTGATGTGCGGGAGCTTCCGCAACAGCAACGGAATTTGCGATCTTATCTTCAAGGACGATCGTGCCAAGCTGGTCGGCAACGATCTGCACCATTTCACCGACTTCCGCCGAAAGCGTTCTGTTGGCAGCATATTTGGTAAGCAGAATACCCCTTATATTAAGCTTTTTATTATAGTATTTCTTGACCGCAAGAATAGTTTCTCTGAGCTGTGCAATACCCTGAAGTGAAAGTATCTCAGGCGTCATAGGGATAATAAGGTCGTTTGCGGCAGTATAGGCATTTATCGTAAGTATGGAAAGTGCAGGCGGTGTATCAATAATGATATAGTCATACTTGTCCTTTACACTTTTCAGCTTTTCTCTCAGGATATATTCACGTCTTTCGGAAGAAAGCTCCAGCTCGCTTCCGGACAGGAGGATATTTGATGTAATGACATCACATATGCCGTTTGTTTTTATTGCTTCCTCGATGGTACATTCGCCTTTCATAACATCGTGTATGGTAAAACCGGTGTCCTCCGTGCCGAGGGAAAATGAAAGGTTCCCCTGAGGGTCCATATCAATAGCAAGAACGGATTTTCCCCTGCTTTTAAATATACCCGCAAAGGCAGCGCAGGTAGTAGTCTTTCCCACGCCGCCCTTCTGGTTAGTTACAACAATAACAGTAGCCATACTATCTGTTTAAAACTCCTTATCAATTTTACATTGTCTTGCTTTTTTCGCTTCTCATTCTTTCACGTTCTATAAGCTGACATTCAAAAATAAATCTTGCAAGTCTTTCTTCCTGTGACTGATTAATATTAATGAATTTGCAGCCGTAGCCGTCCGTTTCATCGAAATCGGTCTTTTTCTGAACACGGAGAATGTCTGCAAGAAGCTCCATTTCACCGTCAAGAAAGTTGAGCATTACCTGATCTCCGACTTCAAAATTAAAATCCGCACGGATATAAGCACCGCCCAGATTAAGATTAACAAAAGAGATCTCCAGCGGCTCATCAAAGGCAGTCATTTCCTCGTTTCTGATATAAAAAGGAGAAACTCCGGTAAAAACAACATTTATTTTAAATGAACGTCTGCGTTCTTCGAGAGCGATACCGTCACCCACGTGGAAATTTATCTGATACTCTGTGCAAAGATCCACAGTGGTCTTGTATTTCATTCTTGTGCCGTTTATATATTCAAATATGACATCTATCTGTTCGCCCTTTGAGATAAGCGGAAAATCCGCACCCTTGAGCATTACCAGATCCATTCCCTTCAGCTTAAAAAAGTCTTTGGGAAAGAAAACAGACTTTGTTGAGATCAGCATTTTGCCGTTGATGTCATATACAAGAACTCTGCTGATTTTATCTTTATTTATCATTCTGAAAACTCCCCCGCAATCTTCATAGGTCTTAAATAATCAGCATCAGGGCATACTGATGCAATATACATCTATTATATATAAAAGTCGTCGAAATTGCAATACTTTGCGCCAATGTTGTATAATTTAATACAAAAAAATCTTTGGATTTGTATATTTATGATAAATCAAAAATCTATACTGTACATTAGCCGATTAAAATAGTATAATTAAGGAAGCACTGATTAAATCACGTCTGACGACTTGGCACACATCTTGCTTGCATCTTTTTCGTCATCTTGCATGAAAACTCCTTGAAATACATACAGTATTCCTGCGTTGCTTTCATACAAGTTGACAAAAAATCTGACTGCGCAATATGTGCACCAGATTTAATCAGCACTTCCTTAATAAGAAATTTGATCAAAAGGAGGCGGAGGATATAAAGAAAACCTTTCATGTTAATAAAAAACGTATACTGTCAAAATACAACCGTATAATTTTCCTTTTAAATCTTCCGTCATTAAGCATTATTCTTTCGCTTTTTATAATAGTATTGATATTTTTCGTGTTCAACCACGGCAACGTCAATATACCCGATGTAATTTACCGCAGTATTTTTTACGGAACGTATTACTGCGTTGCTTACAGCTTTATTGTATGCCTGATAGCTTCAATTGTTTCGGACATTCTGCTGAAAGCACATTCGGAGCATACATATATTGAAATTTCAGACTCACAGCTTGTTATCTCTCAGCATTACCAGACCGTTTTTACCGACGGAAAAATGACAAGCTATAAAAAGCTGTGGATAATTGACCTTAAAGAGCTGCAAAGCGTCGAATGTGTAAAGGATCACATCATTATACACGCTCCCGCAAGATATTTCAACGAACGTGCGGACTGGCTCAGATATGAAAGCACCGACAACGGGATCGACTTTGACAACTGGTGGTATGATTCAAACTGCGGGAAAAAAGTACACACAGTAGAAATAACAGACTATTATACATACGGTGAACGAATTGCACAGCGTATCGAATACTGCTCAGCAAAGATCATCGACCGTGAAGCAAAACGTGAGCAGTTCCGCCGTGAAATGCTTGAGATCGCAAAAAACACTAAGCATAAACGTGGAATATCGGATAAATACAAACCTAAATTCCGTACTTTCAGATAAGGGGGAGTTAAAATAAGACCGCTTGAACTAACTTTATCAGCCTTCGGACCTTATTCAGAGGAAGAATTTATTGATTTCAGAAAGCTTGGCAGAGAGGGTATCTACCTTATCACAGGTGACACAGGTGCAGGAAAGACCACTGTTTTTGACGCTGTCATTTTCGCTCTTTACGGAACTGCAAGCGGCAGCAGCCGAAATGCCTCTATGATGCGCAGCAAGTATGCCGCCCCCGATACAAAAACCTATGCCGAGCTGCTTTTTGAATACCGTGGAAAGGAATACCGTGTAAAACGCAATCCCGAATACACCCGTCAGTCATTACGGCAGTCCAAAAGCGGTATGACAACGGAAAAAGCCGATGCCGAACTTATTTATCCCGACGGCAGCACGGTTTCAGGCTCTTCAGCCGTTACAAAGGCAGTTACAGCACTTATCGGTCTTGACCGTGAACAGTATATACAGGTGGCAATGCTTTCACAGGGAGAATTTTTAAAGCTGCTTTTTGCTTCCACGCAGGAGAGAAGCACTGTTTTCCGCAGTATTTTCCGCACGGAAAATTACCTTATCCTGCAAAAAAGGATAAAGGACGACCTTGATGCCGCCGACCGTGAATGCAGCGACTGCGAAAAAGGAATAGATCAGTATATTTCGGGACTGTCCTGCAAGCCTGACAGCTCCTATGCGCAGATCCTTTCGGATATAAGATCAGAGCCACGTCTTTTCAGAACGGAAGAAATATGCGAAGCAATAAAAAAAATAACCGAAGAGGACAAAGCAGCAAAGTCCGAAACGGAAAAGTCACTTGAAAAACTCGACAAGGCAATAGAAGAAACTGGAGTCAGGCTCGGAAAGGCTGAATTAAGAAACAAAGCCGCCGCACAGCTTGCGGAAACGGAACAGCTGCTAAAAAAGCGTCTCGAAGACCTTTCACCGTATGAAGAAAAATTCAAGTCCGCAAAAGCCGAATATGAAAGCTGTGATGACATTTCAGCGGAAATCAGCCGTGAAAAAGAGCGTCTTGCCGACTATGCCGAACTGAAAAAGACCGGTGCGGAAAGGGACGCACGTCAAAAGCTTTCAGAACATCTTAATGCTGAAACTGCCGCAGCAAAAAAGCATAGTACATCACTTTCCGATACATTGGCAAAATACAGATCGGAAGCCGAAAGCCTTGGCAGCGCAGGGGAAAACCGACAGAAGCTTGAAAACACAAAGTCAATGCTCAACGACAGAGCAGCCGCTTTATCACGGCTTATGACGGATATGCGTTCACTTGCATCAATGAAAGGCTCACTTTCCGAAGCACAGCAAAGCTATGTAAATGCTGCACAGTATTCAGAGCAGGCACAGACCCGCTATGCAGAGCTTGAAAAGCTTTTCCTTGACGAGCAGGCAGGCGTCCTCGCCGCAGCACTCAAACAGGGTGAAAAATGCCCCGTGTGCGGTTCGACCGACCACCCCTCCCCTGCCGTAATGCATAAAAACGCTCCCTCAGAGCAGGAATTGAAAAAAGCGAAGCTTACAGCCGAATCGGCACAGACCAAAGCCGCCGACCTTAGCCGTATCGCAGGCGAGATAAAAGGCAGATATGAGGCACTTAATGAAGCTATAAAGGAATCGTCGGAAAAGATACTTGGAAAGCTGCCTGCAAAACAGATAGTACCTGTACTGAAAGAAGCCGCCGATAAAACAGCTGCCGAAATAAAGCTTACCGATGAAAATATCGCCGCAGAAGCAAGACGTGCAAAGCGAAAAGCCGAGCTTGAAAAAGCAATTCCCGCCGCCGAGGAAGAGCTCCGCAGAAATGACAGTGCCATTGCCGAAAATGAAAAGCTTTGCGCCGCCGCAGATGCGGAAATAAAGGCTCTCAGCGCATCAATAGAAAAAATAACCTCAGCTCTGAAATTCAGTTCGGAGGAAGAGGCTGCCGCAAATATAAATGCACTTGAAAAGAAGAAAAAATCAATTCAGGACAACTACACAGCTTCACAAGCTGCCCTTGACAGCTGCAAAAAAGCCGTACACGAGCTTACTTCATCAGCCGAAACACTAAAGGAACAGCTGAAAGCATCGGAAAATATCGACCTTGAAGAAATAAATGAACAGCGACAGCAGCTTTTCAATGAGAAAAAAACACTCACCGCAGAAAATCTCGAAACATCATCAAGACTTGCCTCCAATACATCGGCTCTGAAGGGCATAGCCGCACGATCGGAAAAGCTTGCAAAATCAGAGGAACGCTATAAATGGATAAAAGCCCTCTACGACACAGCAGGCGGAACTATCTCGGGCAAGGAAAAAATAACTCTCGAAACCTATATCCAGACGGCATATTTCAAAAAAATAGTCGACCGTGCAAACCTGCGCTTTATGGTGATGACCGACGGACAGTATGAGCTGAAACGCAGTACCGACGACAGCAACCGTCAAAGCAAAACAGGACTTGAGCTTGACGTTATCGACCATTACAACGGCTCCGTGAGAAGTGTAAAAACTCTGTCGGGCGGCGAGGCCTTTATGGCATCGCTGTCACTTGCCCTCGGTCTGTCCGACGAGATACAATCATCAGCAGGCGGAATACAGCTTGACACAATGTTTGTTGACGAGGGATTCGGCTCACTTGACGAGGAAGCACTAAATCAGGCAGTAAATGCCCTTTGCCGCCTTTCACAGAACGGACGCTCAGTAGGAATAATCTCACACGTCAGCGAACTGAAAGACAGAATAGACCGACAGATAATAGTGACAAAAGATAAAAAGGCAGGCTGCAGCCACGTCAAAGTGGTATGCTGAAATACAGGAGGAAAAAGAAATGATAGAATACAGATTTGATACCCAGCTTCTCATTGAGGGTGAAAACTTGGACGAGGACGTAATCAACGACTATATCGCCGCAAACTTTAAAGGCGACAGCCTTCTTGCAGTAGGCGACGAAAACCTTATCAAGATCCACTACCATACCAATGAACCGTGGAAAGTGCTTGAATATTGCTCAACTCTGGGAGAAATTTTTGATATTGTAGTCGAGGATATGGATAGACAGTCAAGAGGACTTAAAGGTTGATTTTTTTATTTTTTATTTAGACGCGCCCAAGTTAAGCGGGAACCGAAAGATAGCAGCCGCGGCGCAAGCAAAGCTAAATTAGCCAAGCAAAAGTAACAGCGCAAAAACACTTAAAGTTTCGGTCAAGCCTGCTTGCTTTTCGAAGAAAAGTTTGAGCG
>ENA-ORPK01000588-ORPK01000588.1-human-gut-metagenome-genome-assembly--contig:-NODE-588-length-33030-cov-5.787809_pt1 | contig 33030 bp, 31 predicted proteins | sample MGYA00242139_ERZ509068 | MGnify/ENA primary metagenome ERZ509068 (study PRJEB26280, sample SAMEA2338687) | human gut metagenome | biome: human gut; feature: human-associated habitat; material: faeces... | reverse complement strand
TCTCAAGCATGAGAACGACACCATCGAAGGCAAGACCGTTGCAGTATCCGGCTTCGGTAATGTTGCTTGGGGTGTTACCAAGAAGGTTGCGGAACTCGGCGGCAAGGTTGTTACCCTCTCCGGCCCCGATGGCTACATCTACGATCCCGACGGCGTTGTAACCGAAGAAAAGATCAACTACATGCTCGAAATGAATGCAAGCCGCCGCAATCGCGTACAGGACTATGCAGACAAGTTCGGTGTTGAATTCTTCCCCGGCGAAAAGCCCTTCGGCCGCAAGGTCGATATCGTCATGCCCTGCGCAATGCAGAATGACGTTCATATGGAATCCGCAGAGAAGATCGTTGCAAACGGCATCAAGTACTATATCGAAGTTGCTAACATGCCCACCACCAACGATGCTCTCTACTTCATGATGGATCAGCCCGGCATGATCGTTGCTCCCTCCAAGGCAGTTAACGCAGGCGGCGTTGCAGTTTCCGGCCTCGAAATGAGCCAGAACGCAGAGCGTCTTGCTTGGACCGCAGAGGAAGTTGACGCAAAGCTCAGGCACATCATGGTCAACATCCACAAGGCCTCCATGGAAGCAGCAGAAGAATGCGGCCTTGGCTACAACCTCGTAGCAGGCGCAAACATCGCAGGCTTCAAGAAGGTTGCTGATGCTATGATGGCTCAGGGCATCTGCTAATCATTGATTAACATTTGTTGATTAACCTCAAATAAAGGTCGGGGAATCGCTGTGCGGCGATTCCCCGATTGTTCAATTTCGGTATTGCTGCCGAAACAACTCAAATTCACTTTACTGCGGTTAAATTTAATCAGCCTCATTTTCCGCTGCCGGCAGCAGCTTTCAAACGCGGAAAGTTTTGACAACCGCCACAAGCGTAAAACAGGAGTTACCCATGGACTTGATGAAACTTATAAAGGGCACCGATATAGGCGACTGCGTTGCTCGGCTTCTTTTCACTTGGAACGCCGATCACCCCGATGCGGAGAAGGCTAAGGAAACTTTTATCAGCGCAATAAAAGCAAGAATGCCGCAGCAGGCAAGGCTGAATTTGTCGAGTGCGGAAAAACTTTCGGACAGCATTGACAGATACCTGATAAAAAACGATACCGAGATGTATGCGGCGGTGAAAATCGGCAGCGCAATGATGCTTGCGGCCCTTGCCAACCGCGAAACGGAAAACGCCGCTCTTGTGCGGTCGGCGGCCGAGAGTTTCATTTCGGATATTTCGGACGGAATTGCGGACGACCGCGAGGCACTCAGCGAAATCATCTTTTCCGAAAAAGAGGGCAGGGAAAAATTGATTGAGATTTTCAAATTGCTGCGAGATTGAGAAACAACAAAATATATCTGCATTTTTTGCCGAAAATCAGTGAAAAACTATTGACAGGCTCAAAACAAGCGGTTATAATTATCCGGCAAATGAATATCCGCCATAGACAGCAGGTGCGCGGGCAAGATGCTTTTGCATCGGCCGTCCAAGCTTAATCTCCTGCCGAGGTAGAGACAAAATAGTTATTTCATCAGTTATTGCAGCAGCGGCTTTCGGTTTTTATGCTAATGCACTTTGCGTTTTGCATTAAATCGGGGCAGTGCTTAAAATGATTGTTCGGCTATCCTCTGTCCCCCTGTCCTATGGCATGGGGGATATTTGTTTGAAACTGTGACAAGGAGGAATTTTCCATGGCAAATGCTTCTATTCTTGCAATGAAGGAGCAGCACGTTGCGGAGATCAAAGATCGTCTCACAAGGGCTCAGTCCGTTGTTATGTTCGATTACCGCGGTCTTACCGTTGACGAGGTGACTGCACTCCGTGTCGAAATGCGCAAAGCAGGTGTTGAGTACATCGTTCTCAAAAACACCATGGTCGAAAGAGCCTGCCGCGAACTCAACATCGATGAGTCCGTTCACGCAATGCTCAAAGGACCGTCCGCTTTCGCTTTCGGTTACGACGACGCGGTTGCACCCGCAAAAATCCTTAAGGATTCAATCAAAAAGTTCAAAAAATGCACCATCAAGGGCGGCATTGTGGACGGCGTTGTTACCGATGCTCAGGGCATCGATGCTCTCGCTGATCTGCCCCCCAGAGAGGTTCTCATCGCCCGTATGCTGGGCAGCATGATGAGCCCCATCACCGGCCTTGCCATCGCTCTCGACCAGCTCGCAAAGAAGCTCGGCGGCGGCGAAGCAACCGAAGAAGCAGCGGCAGAATAACTTTCGCTGCGTAACCGTTTCAAACAAAAATTTTTAATCGGAGGAAATTAAAATGACTAAGCAGGAATTTATCGATTACATTAAGTCCCTCACCGTTCTCGAACTCGCAGACCTCGTTCATGCGGTCGAAGAAGAATTCGGCGTATCCGCAGCAGCAACCGCAGTTGCAGTTACAGGCCCCGCAGCAGCAGCAGAACCCGTTGAAGAGAAGACCGAATTTGACGTTATCCTCAAGGGCTTCGGCGCACAGAAACTCAACGTTATCAAGGTTGTCCGCGCAGAACTCGGCCTCGGCCTGAAGGAAGCAAAGGAAGCTGTTGAAGGCGCACCCACCACCCTCAAGGAAGGCCTCTCCAAGGAAGATGCAGAGAAGCTCGCAAAGGCATTCACCGATGCAGGCGCAGAAATCGAAATCAAATAATTATTTCCCTGTCACAAACAAAACCCCGCCCGCCGCAGCTGCCCGCAGCCGCGGCGGGCTTTTTTGCCTTTTGAATAATAACGACGGAACGGGTTAGATGTCAACATTTGAGTCAACATTTGAGTCAACGTAAGAACCTGGAAAAAGAGATTTGTAAAGAAACAGAATTACATCAAAACTCCGTTGGCCGACACTTCATCAACCCATACCAGCGGTAGATAAATTAAAATCCAAACAGTACGAGCGGTGTGTTCCGTGCACCGCTCTTTTTTGCTATAATTGGGTAAAGAAAACGGCAGGACGAAAGCCTGACGGCGGCTTTTAAAGACGCAGTGCGAAAATGCCGCCGAAAAAAGGAGGAAAGCGGAGCAAATGGAGAATAAGCTTGCAGAGAATATCCGAACGTTCAGAAAACAGCGCGCATTGACGCAGGAACAGCTTGCGGAAGTGCTGGGCGTTACTGTCGGTGCGGTGTACAAATGGGAAGCGCGGCTGTCCCAACCGGAATTGAGCACGATAATGGAGCTTGCGGACTTTTTTGACACATCGGTGGATGTACTTCTCGGCTACGAGCTGAAGGATAACAGCCTTAGGACAACGGCGGCACGATTGAAAAAGTATCAGTCCGACAAGGATGAAGTCGGCCTTGCCGAGGCGGAAAAAGCATTAAAAAAATATCCGAATTCCTTTGAAATTGTGTTTAATGCCGCAGGGCTTTTCAGTGTGTTCGGAACGGAGCGCGGCGAAAAAGGGCTTATGCGGCGCGCATTGGAGCTTTTGGAAAAAAGCAGGCAGCTTATTGCGCAGAATACGAACCCGCGGATAAACGAAAGTACACTGTGCGGAAACATCGCGGAGGTGCTGCGCATAATGGGCGAAGCCGAACGCGCCGTTGAGATGCTGAAAGCGAATAATGCGGGCGGAATGTACAGCGACATAATCGGATTGACTCTTGCGGAAGCGTGCGGCCGCCCGGAGGAGGCAATGCCCTTCCTTTCGGAATCGCTCGTTGAGAATACCGTTAAAATCATTCGAACCGTGTTTGGTTATATCAATGTGTTTTTTCAAAAAAAAGATTATGCGTCTGCAAAAGCGGTGCTGAATTTCGGCCTTGCACTTTCGAACGGACTGCGGCGTGAAGGGGAAACGAATTTTACAGACAAAACATCGGGAATGCTTTACGCATGTTTGGCTTATTCGGAGTTGATGGACGGCAATGCGGTCGGTGCGGAAAAAGCATTGCTTCAGGCAAAGCTGACAGCGGAACGCTTCGATGCAAACCCGAATTACAGCGCGGCAGCGATCCGCTTTGTTCCGTGTGATGAATCGGCAAGCGCATATGACGACATCGGTGCAACGGCTGCGGAGGGAGTGCGGAACACGGTCTGTTCTCTTGAAAGTGCCGAACTTACGAAAATATGGGAAAGGGTGAACAACGATGAAAAACGGTCGAACAAAGAATGACAGCAGCGGGAATTGTGCTGGCGAAAACGAAAAAGCAAATGCAGCAAAAGAAAACATGTGCGTATTTTGCAAAAAACCGCTCGGGAAACAGCTGCAGGGTCAGTTCTTTTATAAAAATATTCCGATTTTTTGCCTTGCGGTGTTTGCGGCTTTGGCAGCCGGCTCGCTGAATCTGATTCTTTCGTGGATAATTCAACAGCTGATGGACACGGCAGCAGGCTTTCCGGCGGCGAGAAACAAAGAATCTCCATTGCGCGGAGTCTGCTCAAAAAATCCTCCGTTCTGCTTGCGGATGAGGTGACGGCGGCACTGGATGCGCAAACGGCGCACCGTGTTTCAAGCGATATTCTCGATTTGCAGGGAATCACACGAATTGTTGTTACGCATACTCTTGAAGAGTCGCTCCTGCGCAGATACGATAAAATCTTTGTGCTTCGCAGCGGCAGGATTGAAGAGACGGGCAGCTTTGCGGATTTGATGGCGAACAAGGGATCTTTTTACGCATTGTTCACCGTTGCGCAATAAAACGAAACGGCATGTTCAGGCTTCGTGCAGCATGAAACCGTATGAATACCAATGTAAATGTGTAAATGCATATTGCGGAAGACTCCCGGAAAATTCTCGGGGAGTCTTCCGCAGCGTTATGTCTGAGCGGGGCGGCAAAAATTATTTCAGCCCGAATTCACGCAGAACTTCAATGGCGGAATTCCGCGCACGCTCGGATTTTATGTTGCGGCGAACATCGGAAATATCGACGTAATCGCCTTTGCGGGCACATTCACACAATGCTTCCGCAACATATGCATCGCGAATGCAATACTATCACAACGGAACAAATAAAATTTGGTGGCGAAAACTTCGCATCATGTTGCGAAAAATGGAGCGTGTTCTGTCACCTATGCGGACACAGGTATGTCATGATACGCAATATATCATACAAAATAGAAGTATCCCCGCTGATCATTCTGCATTTCCCGCTGCTTGCCCCAAGGAAATTTCTGGATGCCCAGATATTCAATCTTCGCTTTTCAGACCCCTCGGAAATGACGCAGATTGCGGACAAGCTCCGGTGGTACCGATACAGGCACGCCCTGCTTCAGAGCGAGGTCGCGGACCGGATCGGGATCGATCAGAAAACCTACATGCGTTATGAAGAATATGGCCGGGACTACTATCCGATCGAGCATATGCAGAAGCTTGCCGGGATGTACGATGTCCCTATCGAAAGCTTGCTGGATGACTACAACCTATTTTTATACCATGATCAGGGACGGCAGATTCGAGAGAGGCGCTTGTCTCAGAAACTGACGCAGAAGGCCTATGCTGCAAATCTTGGAGTCTCGTTGGATAAGCTTAAGAAATGGGAGGAAAATAGGGTAAGGATGTTCAAATCCACATGGGAGAAGTATTTCCGGTAAACAAAGCCGCCCGCTGCAGTCACAGCTGACTGCAGCGGGCGGTTCCTTTATGTATTCATGATTTTGCGGCCTTCTTCTTTGCTTTGATGACATTCACCACTGCATCCACCAGTTCCAGCTTCTGCTCGGTGGGACAAGGCATTTTTTCGATCATCTTCTGGGCGTGTTCTGCGTGGAAACGGGCCAGCGTTTTCTCCAGTTCTTTTTTGCCCTGCTGTGTCCTGGGCAGGATCAGGAATACTTCTATGTCTGTCCCTCCTTTCTGCGGACTGGTTCAATCTATGCGGCGAAGCTTGTACATTATCCCTCACCGGCTTATGGCTGTGCCTCTTTCACAATGAGTTTTGCGTTGGCAGGGTAATTGAGAGTGATCAACGACGGCCTGCCAAGCCCCTGTTTCTTCCGGATAATGAGGCCGCAGTATTCCAGCTCCCGGAATATCCTTGTGACGCATTGCCTGCTGCGATGCAGTCGTTCCTGTGCCTGTTCCACCGTGAAATACAGGCGGATAGTTCCGTCCGGCTCTATGTAACCGTTCTGTTTGGAAATACTTGCCCGGTCCAGCAGCATCGCATACAGCACCTTGGCATCGTTGGTGATGTCCCGCAGCGCCTCATCCTGAAAAAGAAATCTGGGCAGAGGTATATAGGAAGCTGCCGGACTTCGTGTGGTAAATTTGCAAAATTCTTTCACAGTGCCTCCCTCCCATCCATCTTATCCGGACTGCTGTTGATTGGATTGATGGATAACTATCTTGAGAGTTGATTATTTCTTATTAGTTAGGGAATGAATTTCATCTGTCAGGAGCGATCAGAAAACCGCCGTCCAGAAATCCAACAGCGGATCGCTCTGGAGCGTCAGAATTTCTGCAATCTGAAAACCCGGCGACGGAGAATGCCGCTGCAATCATAGCTCATCCTTCTGGTACTGCTTCAAAAGCCTCCAGACTTCGCCAACCTTTTCTTTCAGATCCGCCGTATCATCTTCATAAAAATGTCCGGTCTGATTGATGCGGCGGCAGATGTGGTTGATGTTCACTGCAATCCTGCTGACAGCTGCAGCCAGCTTTTTCTGCTCAGTGTAGTCCACCTGGATGATATAGCTGTCAATCAGCATTTTCCGTGCGTATGCCCCAAAGTTCCGGGTTCTGAGCTGCTGCATCTTTTGCAGAATGATGTTCCACTCCGTTTCATTCAGACAGATTTCCTTTCGGATAGGTCGGGTGCGTTTCGGCATTGCATCCTCCTTACAGCAGCGTCAGGACAGACACGCCGTCCTCATAGTGAATGTCGAGATACCCCCACTCATTCAGCTCCGAAAAAATCTTAGAGAGCGTTTCTTCTGTCATGTGCAGCTCCCTGGCCATCTCAGCAAGAATCCACTGGCTTTCATCACAGGTGTACAGGATAGCAGCAGTGATTTTGGCGTCGTTGGAGAGGTGCGGATCCAGCAGCATATCCGTCGGGATGGGTGTTCTGCGGATGTGGGCATTATTATGGTTCAGGTTCATCATAGTTTGGGCTCCTTTCAGATTTTGAAATACGATTTAACTTGTTTGAACGCTGTACTGAGGGACATCGCCTTTCACTATCCCACGGACAGAATAATGCTTTTTGTCACGTTCTTGTCATACAGCACTTCCTGTAAGACGGGCATTTTGCCTCTCATCACTTTTCAACGGACATTATATTGCGGATTGTCTCGATTCTGTCACGATGCTGGCAAAAAAGAAGCACCTGCCGGTTCCGGCAAGTGCTTCAAGAACAGCATATTCTGTTATTCATCCCCATCCCAAATGGAAATGGCAGGGGTGTTGGTAATAATTCGCAGAATGCCGTCCGCCTCGTCCCGTTGGCGGAGGAGCAGAGAAAATGCCTTGTAAAAAGCTGTCTGCCTGCGTTCCACTGTGCCGCGATTCAGGTGCATGGACTCAGCTGTTTTACGGATGGACAACCCCTCGGAAAAGCGCTTCTGAAACAGCTCAGTATAATCATTCAGAATCGTTTTCATGGACTGCTGCAGAAAAGACATATCTTCGCACATAGCCTGATATTCCGCCTTGCTGGTAATGCCAATATACCGCTTACGCTCCCGGATCAGCTTGTAGCGCCGCAGATCCATCCGGTAATTGGTGCAGATATCTTTTGCATACTCGTAATAGCTGTGGCTGCGCCGGACGCATCGAGGCTGATATTCATCATCGATATAGGTGATTGGTTTCCGCTTGGGTTCCGGAAAGCCGTCCTCTGTTACTTCTCCGATCATTTCCGGTTCGACCTCGTGCCGGGTCTGACGGATGTATTTATCCTTAAGAATACCATCCACATTCACCTGCTCACAAAAGGACTCCAAATGGATGGTGTAGTATTCCTCGTTGCCTTCCCGGATGAAACTGGCATCCTTGCAGATCACAACAGCATCGCCGGTATCGATATCTTTTACCACGCGGACAACGTAGATCCGCTTGCCGTCGTATCGTTTATAGTAACCAGCAAAAACGCGTTTGACTGCCATGCGTAGGGCCCTTCCTTTCCGGGTGATTTGCTATCAGTATATCATAGAATGCAGCCGATAAACAGGACAATTTGAAAAACGCGGATCAGGGAATATGAAGAATAGCAAGCACAGCCGGTGTCCGTACACACCGGAAAATGCATTCGCTGTCCCCTCTGTTCAATCGTGCATTTTATCATTTGGGATACTCCCAAACCCTGTATTTTTGATAAACCTCAGCTGCAGTCAGAGAAATGAGATGATACCAAGAGAACACAACCAGCTGGTGCTTCAGACTGTATAATCTTCATGTGCTGAAGCAAGAGATGTTCGCAATTCAGTGCGAAAGTCTCTTGCTTTATGACCTAAAACAACGTATAATTGTGTCAATATCTGTAGTTGGAGGTCGGGAAATGGCTATCTCATATAACAAGCTTTGGAAATTACTTGTTGATAGAAAAATGAGTAAAGCGGATTTGAGAAAAGCTGCTGGGATTGCGCCAAATACCATGACCCGCTTGAGGCGCGATGAGGAAGTCACACTCACGGTGCTCAATAAGATCTGTGCTGTGTTGGGCGCAGATATCGGTGATATTATGGAGTTTTTACCAGAAGAGAAAGCGGAGAGATGAGTCCGTTTTTTTGGTCAGTAATTTTGCGATAATGTCATTTGCGGAAGTCCTCATAATCGGGATAACGTAATAGACAGATTAAGGAAGGATAGCGGATATGCAAGTTAGGGAAACGCCTCCATTTGCACCTGTGCTTATGGAATCCACCAGGGCAATTGGTTACAGCTTGGAAGCTGCCATTGCTGATATTATCGATAACAGCATTGCGGCAAAAGCCGGAAAAGTTCAGCTGTTCTTTTTCCCGGTCGATGATGCCTATGTCTGCATCTTAGACAATGGCTCCGGCATGGATGATGCGCAAATTGATGTCGCCATGCAGTATGGCAGCAAAAGTCCAACCGATATGCGTGACGCTTCAGATCTTGGACGTTATGGCCTGGGCTTAAAAACCGCTTCGTTATCTCAGTGCCGCGTGCTCACCGTGGTCAGCAAACAGGGCAATACCATAATCGGCAGACGATGGGATTTAGATTATGTCATTGAAACAGGGAAATGGTCACTCCTCGTTCTCGATGAAGACGACCTTGAACAGGTCCCGCATATCGCTGATTTGAAAGAGCAGGAAAATGGCACACTGGTCGTATGGCAGAATCTTGATCGTCTGCTTATGGGCGAAGTCGATTATGAAAAATCGCTTGGCCGGAAAATGGACGATGTTAGACAGCATTTGGGGCTTGTTTTTCACAGATATCTATCCGGCGAAGCAGGCATCAAACGGCTGGAAATTCTTTTCAACGGTGTAAAAATAAAAGCAGCAGATCCTTTTTTGCTGAAGAAAAGCACGCAGGCAATGGACACCGAAACGTTGATTATCCGAGGAAAAAAGATTCTGGTTAAGCCCTATATTCTGCCGCACATATCCAAGATGACCGAAGAGGAAAAAAATCAGCTTGGCGGAAAAGAAGGTATTCGGAAGCAGCAGGGCTTTTATGTATACCGAAACAAGCGCCTTTTGATCTGGGGAACGTGGTTCCGCATGATGAGACAGGGAGACCTCTCTAAACTGGCTCGTGTGATGGTTGATATCCCAAATGATTTGGATGATCTTTGGACGCTTGATATCAAGAAATCACACGCTATTCCTCCTGCTGAAGTGAGAAACAACCTTCAAATTGTGATTGATCGTATTGCAGATAAGAGCAAGCGGACTTGGACATTCAGAGGAAAAAAAGAGACTTCTGATACAGTAGAGCATATATGGACGAGGCTGAAAACTCCGGGCAGCGGTGTTGCCTATGAGATCAATCGTGACCACCCGCTGGTGGATCAGATTATTGCAGATGTTCCAGAAGCCCGTACGAAACTTGAGAGTCTGCTTCGGTATATTGAACGCAGCATCCCTCTGAACCAGCTGTATGTTGATTTGAATAATGATGAAAAGATCGAAAATGATACCGAAATAGAAGAAGCGGAAATGCGGAAAACATTGGAGCAAATGTTATCTGCTGTGCCGAACAGCATCCTTAGACTGGAGATGCTGGAAAGACTTGAGCACACCGAGCCATTCTGCTTGTACCCCGATGTGCTTCATGATTTAAAAGCAGAGGAGGAGAGCTAATGTCTAATCCCAATATTGCGATGCTTGAGAATGTGATTTCTGCAGCAGTCAGTACACAGTATAAAGAAGTCCCACCCACCGAGGAGGAGTTTATTAATTTGGCGCAGACCATGCGTGCGAATATGAGCGCATTTGCGGTGACGGATGATGAATTTGCTGACATTCTGGTTCGGCTTCGTGCTTCGATTGTTATTCAGATGGATGTGGGCGTGTTTATCAACGACAGGAATACTCCGCATAAATCTTGGCTCCCGGCGAGAAGAGCGGATTTAGATTTCTTCTTCTGGAATCGCTATAAAAAGTATCTCGAAGAAATCAAGCATTGGAACCCGCGTGTAACTGCTACTCTGGACAAAGTTTCCGACGAAATCGTCGATCTGCTTGGCGATCCGGAAAGCAGCGAGCCCTTCCAGCGCCGCGGACTTGTATTAGGGGATGTTCAGTCTGGCAAAACAGCTAACTATACAGCCATCAGCAATAAAGCTGCTGATACAGGATATAGGATCATTATTGTTCTGGCAGGTATGATGGAAAACCTGCGCCAGCAGACACAGTCTCGCTTGGATGCCGAGTTCTCCGGACGCAAAAGTGAATACTATCTGGATCCGAAGGCTGAACAGGAAATTAAAAATCTTCCTGTAGGCGTTGGACGTTATGGCGTGCAGAAGCGCATCGCTGCGTTCACATCTGTCTCTAAGGATTTCGATATAAACGTTCTGAAAAGCAACGACCTGAATCTCCAGAGTGTTTCTGATCCGGTCGTTTTGGTTGTAAAAAAGAATAAGCGAATTATGAACAATTTAATCAAATGGCTGTCTAAAAGCAGAGATGACACCACCGGCAAGATTATGCTTCCTATGCTGCTGATTGACGATGAGGCTGATAATGCGTCGGTAAACACCCGCAGCGAGGACGACAGCCCTGCTGCTATCAATGCCTGTATCAGAAAGCTGCTTCATGAGTTCTATCAGGCGTCTTACCTTGGCATTACTGCAACCCCCTTCGCTAATATTTTCATTAATCCGGAAACGGAAGATGAGATGATAGGCGATGATTTGTTCCCGAGAGATTTCATCTATTCGCTGGCTCCTCCTACCAACTACATTGGTGCAGACAAGATTTTTGGTGATGAGCCCAGCTTTTCGGATGCACTTATCCCGCTGCGGCGTGATGAGATGGATTTGTTCTTCCCGTTTACCCACAAAAAGGATCTCGAAGTTGATACACTTCCGCCCAGTCTGTATGAAGCTATGGCGTATTTTCTGCTGTTCAATGCGATTCGCGATTTGCGAGGAGACTACACAGAACATCGATCGATGATGATCCATGTCAGCAGATTCACTGACGTTCAAAACCGCATCGCCGAGGCGGTGAATGAATGGATCGTTCAGATGAAATCCGATGTGCAGAATTATGCTGCACTGCCTTCTGCCCAACGTGAGAAAATCAGCAATCTTCGATACCTCCGCAAAGTTTGGGACAAGCATAAATTGGAAGCGATCAGCGGCGTGAGTTGGGATGAAATATGTACGAAATACCTCAATCGAGCCGTTGCGCCTATTGCAGTACGAGCTGTAAACCAGAAGACCGGTGCAACCAGTTTGGACTATTTCAATCATAAAGATGATGGCCTTAGGGTAATTGCAATTGGCGGAAATAGCCTGTCCAGAGGCTTGACCTTGGAAGGTTTAGGTGTCAGCTATTTCTATCGCAGATCGCAGATGTATGATACCCTTCTGCAGATGGGACGGTGGTTCGGCTATCGTCCAAACTACGACGACCTTTTCCGCATTTGGATGTCCGAAGAGGCTATTGACTGGTATGGTTATATCACGAGAGCGGCCAATGAACTTAAGGAGGAAATTGCAAAAATGAAACTGGCGAACCAGACACCGATGGAATTCGGTTTAAAGGTTCGTCAGGATCCGAATTCGCTGATTGCGACAGCGCGCAACAAGATGCGTTCTGCCACGCAGGTAAGCCGTCCCGTCACTGTCTCCGGTAAGCTTCTTGAAACACCTAGGCTGAAGGCTAATTTGGACATTCTCAAGTCCAACGAAACTGCATTCAAGGAGTTTGTTGATCATCTTGCAGAAGCAAGCACGCGTGATGAGAAGGAAAAGCCTTATTACTGGCGCGGAGTACCCAAGGAAATGATTGTACAGCTGCTGTTGGCTTTTGAAACCCATCCGTGGCACTTGGCATTCCAAGGAAGAGCGCTGGCGGAATATGTCGATGAGAAAATGAGCAATGAGACATGGGATGTTGCGCTTGTTACCGATGGTGAAGGCTCTGCGTATGATGCTGGATTGAAATGCGGAAGCGAGGTTTTGCCAATTAAAGCCACCGAGCGCCGTACTGTTATCGCTGACGATAAGATGATTCGAATCAGTGGAACCAAGGTTAAAGTCGGTTCAGGAGGATGCACAAGGGTTGGACTTTCTGAGGAAGAAATCGAAGAAGCCAAGCGCCGATTCAGAGAGCAAAATGGCGATAAGCATATGTCGGACAGTGCCTATCTGATCAAAGAACGCAGTCCGCTGCTTATGCTGCATATTATTGAGACTCATTTGGATGAAAAAGAGTCTACGAATAAAAATGTTCCTCCGTATTTGTTCGCTCTTGGTGTTGGCTTTCCAGATACAGGCACAGGAGTTCGTACTGCGAACTATATGGTCAATATGGTAGAGCTTAGAAACTGGATGGATCCGGATGAGGAAGAAGACGAATGAAGATTACAGCTGAATATCTCCATAGGAAATGGAAATCCATCAGCTATTATGATGGCGGATACATACAGGTAGAAGTGAAACACCCTTTGGAGTGGCATGTCGGCTACAAAGAGATCGATCAGAAAACTTTAGTGATTGTATCTGAGAAAGAGCCGGAACTGCTTCAAACTTCAAAATCCATTGCGGTGTCAAAAGGCCGTCGCATGGACGGGAGGTGGGCACTTTCATTTGCGCTTATGCGAATAGAGCAGGATAGTGTCTTTGAGTTGCTATGTGCAGATTTGATCGCCTACTCTCAATCTGCAGAGAACGAAACTGCGGCACTTGCACTGACTGCAAAGCGCTACAAGCAATGGAATAAGCTTTTGGAACATCAGCGTAAAAGCTTGATGGACGAAAGCAATCGTAAGGGGTTGCTGGGAGAGTTAACCTATCTTTGCAGTGTAATTGACAGCGGATATCCGATATTCGCTGCAGTGCAGGGATGGGTAGGCCCGGACGGTGCAGACCAAGATTTCATATATGCTGATGGCTGGCACGAAGTAAAGTCTGTCGGCGTTGCTGCTTCTTCTGTAACAATTTCTTCTTTGGAGCAGCTGGACAATAGTGACCCCGGCGAGTTGGTCGTCATGTTTATCGACAAGTGCGCTCCGGAGCGAGGAGACGCAGTGTCTCTTGGTGAGCAGGTCGATCTTACACTGGCCCGGGTGCATGAAGACGGAGATGCTTTATCGCTGTTGGAGAGCAAACTGATGCGGTATGGCTATATCGATCTGCCTGAATACAGAGAACAGAAGTATGTGTACTCTGGAAGAGCTCGTTTCCTTGTAGATGCGGACTTTCCAAGGCTTACTGCTGATACTGTAATGCCGCAGATTATTGCCGCACAGTACTCTATTAGTTTAGCCGGTATTGAAGGCTGGAGAGTTGAGGATTAGACATGGATGCGCAGGAATTTAGAAAAGACTTTCTTGAAAATGTGAAAGCTGAGGCGGCCGCTACCGGAGAGGGTTCCTGCGCTGCTTTTGTGGAAGCCATGGCTCAGTATCTGATTGAAGCTGAGGTGCTTCCGGATTTCACCCCCTCTTTCTATACAAGCACGACGTCTACTCGAAAGAGATATCGAGTGGATGGGTATGTTTTGGATGAATTTGACTATACAATGAACCTGATCATCGCCGACTACGATGGCGCAGAGGAACGAACAATGGGCAAGGTTGCCTCTTCAACAAATTTTCAGCGTTTGTGTGTCTTTGTAGATCAAGCGCTAAACACCAGGCTCTATAAGGAAATCGAGATGAGCACGCCTTGTGCGGACTTGATTGATTTGCTCAGACTTGAAAAAGAGCGAATCCGCAAATATCGTCTTCTTATCTTCACGGATGCAGATGTCAGTGATACACTCAAAAATTTGGATAACCTTGATATCGGCGGAATACCTGCCGAATGTCAGATTTGGGATATCGAGCGTCTGTTTAGAGTATGCTGCTCTGATTTGGGACGTCAGAATATTGAGATCGATTTCTGTGAGTATATCCCCGAAGGTATTCCTTGTTTGGAAGCAAGCAGTGCGTCAACTGCAGAGTATAACAGTTACCTCTGTATCATTCCGGGCAAGGTTCTCGCAGATATTTATGATAAATATGGAAGCCAGCTGCTGGAGGGTAATGTTCGGTCGTTCTTGTCTACCAAAGTTGCCGTTAATAAGAAGATCAGAGAAACTATTTTGAAATGCCCGTCTATGTTTTTTGCATACAACAACGGTGTTTCTGCTACAGCGATGGATGTTGAGATTGAGCGTTCCGCCAACGGAACCCATATCGTGAGTGCGCGAGATTTTCAGATCATCAACGGAGGTCAAACAACGGCATCGCTTTCAAACACTCGCCATAAAGACAAGGCTGATCTGAAGGGTATCTATGTACAGATGAAGCTTACTGAGATCGACGAGAGCGACATGGATCGTTCTACCGAACTTGTGCGGAATATTTCTCGGTCGTCCAACAGCCAGAACAAGGTCACGGATGCAGACTTCTTCTCGACACATCCCTTCCATGTCAGAATGGAACAGCATTCCCGCAGAATTTTTGCTCCCGCAGAGGCTGGTGCACAGTACGAAACAAAGTGGTTCTATGAACGAGCCAAGGGCCAGTTCCTGCAGGCGCAGATGCGGCTTACTCCGGCAAAAAAACGCCAGTTCCTGCTGCAGAATCCAAAAAGCAAGGTTATTACAAAGACGGACTTGGCCAAGGTTCGCAATACATGGAACGAAATGCCTCATATAGTCAGCAAGGGTGCCCAGACTAACTTCATGAAATTTGCTGAACTGATCGATGAAGCATGGACGGCCAATGATGCGCAGTTCAATGAGCGCTATTTTACTGAAACAGTGGCATTGGTTATCTTGTTTAAGCATTTGGAGGCATTAATTCCGAAGCTGCCTTGGTATGAGCAGGGCTATCGTGCGAATATTGTCACCTATTCTTTGGCACTGCTCCATATGTTAATCAGGAAACAGTTCAAGGATATGGAGTTGGATTTGCAAAGCATTTGGCTGCGCCAAAGTGTTCCCGAAATCCTTACAAGTGTTTTGGAACGAATCTCCGAACAAGTCTTTTATAAGATTACTGATCCTAATCGCCCTACCATCAACGTTACACAATGGTGTAAGCGAGACGGTTGCTGGAAGAGCGTTCAGGAGATTAATCTGACATTGCCTGCGGAATTCACCAATGTATTGATTGGAAAAGCCGAAGTGAAAGCGGCAGAAAAAGAGGCAAAGAAAGATCAGAAAATACTTTCCGAAACGGAAGCACAGGTTAAGGTACTTGAGTATTCTGCGGAACAGTGGAAAAAGCTGTCTGCATTTGCAATGCAGAAACGCATGGTATCACCTGATGAAAATATGGCGCTGAAATATGCATGCCAAATCCCAAATAAAATGCCGAGCGGCTACCAGAGTCAACGACTTCTTGCTCTCCTCGAGCGAGCATTGTCAGAGGGTTTTAAGCTTTAACGGGAGAAAGAGGAATGTGCCGTGTACAAAGTTGTAGACTTGTTTGCAGGAGCAGGGGGCCTGAGCCTCGGCTTCATGCAGACTCAGAAATATGATATAAAAGTAGCCTTTGAGAACAGTCCTTATATGCAGGATACATATCGCCTTAATCATCCTGGTGTTGAAGTACAGGGAGATGTCTGTGCTGCGGACTATGATGCGATTAAGAAAAAGTACGGAGAAATAGATGTAGTCATTGGCGGGCCTCCTTGCCAAGGATTTTCTAATGCGAACCGTCAAAAGAACCATGCTATCAGTCAGAATAATATGCTGGTAAAGCAGTATATCCGAGCTATTCTCGAACTTAAGCCGAAGGCTTTTGTTATGGAGAATGTCAGCATGCTGAAGTCTGACGTCCATCGATTCTATATGGAAGAGAGCGATATTGAAACTGTCAAAAAGTGTGGTGTCCCTGTTAAATCCACGCCTCTTCACTTGCTGGATGCAGAGTATGTGTTTGATGGAGCTCTGGATATCGTCAAGGATCAGCAGAAGATTCAGCAGTATCTGTGGCCGGAACAGCATTATTTTGAACTGAACGTTATTTACAAAGCCGCAAAGAATCTTGATAAAATGAAATCTGCGCTTGCGAAACACAAAAAGAAACTTTGTGCTGCAGCTGCTGACTATGCGAAATCATCTGATAATAACCACATCTCCCGCGTCTCTGCAGACGCGTTTCAAGCTGTCTTAGATTACTATTCTGGAGAGCTGGATGCATCTGCACTCAAGAGTAAGATTGAACCAGCGATTATGATTCAGCGCATGCTCAGCAAGGCACAAGAGATATACGAAAACCACATAGTTGTGGATGCCTATTCTGTTGAAGATGGAATTGCGGCGGTGATTCGCTCCTTTGCTGTTTATGACTATCTTGAGAAAGTACTGCAAGCGCCTGAGAATGATTATGTTTTGGACAAAGGTGTTCTTTGTGCGGCAGATTATGGTGCACCTCAGAAACGGATGCGCTTTGTTGTAATTGGCATTAAACGCAGTATCTCCCCCAAAGTAGCTCTGCCTAAAGGCCGATTCGATGCAGATGAATATCGAACAGTACGCGACGCTATCAGTGATCTGGAAGATGTTACGCCAGTATTTGACCTCGAAGATGATAAAAATGGTATCCGCATTGAGCGTAAGGAAAACCTGAACGAATTAGCCTCTGCTCTGCGTAATGCTGAAGTTCTTCGGAATCATATTGTCACGAAAACGACAGATATTGCCATGGAAAGATTCCGCGCGCTGAAGCAAGGGCAAAACTTCCATGCGCTGGATGAATCACTTAAAATGAACACCTATACGGATGCGGCACGTACGCAGAATACAATCTATCTGAGATTGAACTATGACGAACCAAGCGGTACGGTTGTTAATGTGAGAAAATCCATGTGGATTCACCCAACTCTGGACCGTGCGATCAGTGTTCGAGAAGCTGCCAGACTTCAGACTTTCCCTGATAGTTTTGTGTTCTGCGGTTCAAAGGATAAACAGTACCAGCAAGTAGGCAATGCTGTACCACCGATTATGGCTAAGTCTATTGCAAAAAAGCTGGCTAAAATTTTGAAAGACAATTTGCCGGAAGGTGAACAGCGTGGCGGATAACCATAGCAAAGAAGTCCGAAGTATGAATATGTCCCGCATTCGTAGCACAAATTCGATGCCCGAAGAAATTGTGCGAAAATATCTTTTCTCAAAAGGGTTTCGATATCGTAAGAATGTGAAGAAACTGCCGGGTTGTCCGGATATAGTTCTTCCTAAATATAAAACGGTCATTTTTGTGAATGGATGCTTCTGGCATAAGCATGACTGTCCAAGATTTGTTTGGCCTTCATCAAATCAGGATTATTGGATCCCTAAGATCCAGCGAAATATCGAGAGGGACAGGCTCAACGCTGCTGAATTGCAGAAAAAGGGCTGGCATATCATCACTGTCTGGGAATGCGAGCTGAAGAAAAAGAACAGAGAGCTTCGATTGGAGCGCTTATTATCGGAGATTACACGGGAGGATTTTGACAATGGCACAAATCAGCCTTGATAGCATCAAGAAAATTGAAAAATATCGCAACACCATTCATGATAAAGTTCACACTACTTATACGGTATTTGAAATGGATGGTAAAAAATATGTTCAGCTTGATACATATGGCCGCATCGAGCGTGAAAACCCCGAGAAGATAAGCCAGAGCATTCAGCTGGATAAAGAAACAGCTCAGTTTTTGGTCAATATTCTTTGCAAGGAATTTGATATTCACTAAAAAATGGCCCCAGTATGCATAGAAATATTGGGGCATGCTGGGGTGGTCTCCTCTTTTGGAGGTGGAAGCTTTATGAGAAAAGATGCGCCAGCACTAAAAGTATTCCAAAGGATAAAAAACCAGGCGAAAACGAACTTAAATGAGCTATGTGATTTTTGGAATATTTACGAAAAACAACTGTTTTTCGTGAGTGCAATTGCAATTTATGATCGATACTTTATTGAGCAATTATCGCAAAATAGCAAGAAGAGTTTTTATGATAGGATTGTTGAGTACAGCTATCCTGTATTCATCAGACAGTTCTATGATACAGACTTTTGCAAATTACCTGGAATAGTACATAAGCCGTTGAAGCGCGAGCAAATAGAACGCTACGCAAAATTAATATATTCATGCGGAATAATTGGATGGATGCAGAGCTTGATTGATAATTCGGCTGCTGGATTTTACTCGTGCAGAACCTTTTTGAATTACATCAGTGTTAGTTTTACGGAGAGATTTCACTGGAATGAACTGATTGAAGACGAATACTGCGATTGGTATGCGTCAATGGTTGCGCAATTTCAAGCAGATGAATATCAAAAATTAGACGAACTGTTGCCGGGAATACTGGAAAAGCTCAAGACTGGTATCTTTGTTTGGAATGAGCACTTTTTGGGATACTCAAATGATCTTGAAACGGAGATGTTTTTCAATAAGCACGCCTTGTTAGATGCGCAGCAATCTGTAGCATGGGATATGTTTCCTCCTGACTGTAAGTTTGGTTTGAATCATTATGGCGATATTGTACAATCTGTTGTAGACTTCGCTGGGTACGCAATTAAGCATGTCTATTGTGCGCATCTACTTATGCAAGAGAACGCAGGATTGGTGATCGAAGATTTGCTAAACGTGTTTTTCCTCAAGCAAGATCTGACTCGACTAATTGGTAAAAACTGCAATATTTCAGATGAGGCCGCATTGAGCATTCTTCAGATGGCTTCTCTGCGCCCTGACACCATAGAGTACTATGCCAATGGAAATGCTCGAAGCGCCCCATTCGTCCAGATATCAGAGCATCAGTACCTCAGAACTATTAAAGGATTGCTGGATGAACCGTTTGACTTTGTCCTGTACAATTTGAGAAAATCTTTTCCGGAAGCATGGGACAAAAATGCAAATCAGCGCGAGGCTACTTTCAGAGTTCAACTGTACGCATTATTCGATGATCCAAGGTTTGATTGTGTACAACATCCTGTTATTATAAAAGAAAAAAACAGAACGTTAACAGATATCGATGCGGTTGTGATTGACAAGGCAACAGGGGAAATTGCGCTCTTTCAACTTAAATGGCAAGATCCAGCTGACTACTCGCCATTTGCACTAAAGAGCAAGCGAAGTAATTACAATTTGGCCACCGAAAAATGGCTGCAAACAATCGAGAAATGGTTGAGAGATAGCACAAATGAAGAAATTGCAAGTAGACTTGGCATTAAAGTAAAATACTTCAACAAGGAAAAAGTCAGCATATTTGTGCTTGGCCGCCGAAGGGGAAATTACTCTGGGAATAAGCCTTATCCATATGGGTGCGCGTGGAGTCAATGGTATCAAATTATTCATGCGGCAAGTTATTTGAGTCAAAAGGACATGTTAACAATTTCTAATCTTTACGAATTAATAGTAAAGACGAATCCATTCAATGTGAAGGTAGTTGAAACGCCAGTTACATTTTGCTATGGGAAATATAGAATTAAATTTGGAGGAAGAACATTTTATAGGTGAGATAGTCATTCGAATGGTAACCTCGGTGCGGGTTCTATTATGGTTTTGTCTGCGACATATAGTGATTGAATTATACCCTATTATACCCTTGATTTCGAGGGTATAATAGGGTATAATTTATGTGGAATAGTATCTCACAGGAGGTGCGCTATGGAATTATCCGAAATCCAAGCCCATGTAGCAGAGCTGGAGCAGCAGATTGCAGAGCTGCCTGCTGGGTCTGTCACAAAGAAGGCGATCAACGGCAATGTGTATTTCTATCACCGCTGGACAGAGAACAAGAAGCGCCGGGAGAAGTATATTCCTGCAGAAGAGGTGGATTCTTTCCGGAAGCAGATTGAGCGACGAAAAGCACTGGAAAAAGAACTGAAGGTGCTGCAGAAACAGCTGCCCAAGAAATCCGTATCTGCCGTCTCTGCACATACCTTTGCAACGAATATCCGCACTGGCGAGGCACTGCGTACCTTTTCTGCCTCTGTACGCAAATATCGCAAGCGCGAATGCTTCCGGCAGCTGCATGACTATATTTACAGCGAGCCGCAGGATAAAGTGTTTATTCTCTATGGTTTGCGCCGGACGGGAAAAACAACCATGATCCGTCAGATCTTCGTAGAGATGAGCGACGCAGAGCTTTCGAAAGCAGCTTTCATTCAAATCACAGCAAGAGACACACTGGCTGATGTGAACGGCGATCTCAAGGCGTTGGAGGAACAGGGCTTCCGCTATGTGTTTCTCGACGAAGTAACACTGATGGAGGACTTTATTGAGGGCGCGGCGCTGTTCTCTGATGTGTTCGCCGCCTGCGGAATGAAAATCGTGCTGTCCGGCACGGATTCGCTGGGTTTTCTGTTTACGGAGGATGAGCAGCTCTACGACCGCTGTATTCTGCTGCACACGACCTTCATCCCTTACCGCGAGTTTGAGTCTGTTCTTGGTATTCATGGCATTGATGAATACATCCGCTTCGGCGGCACCATGAGCCTCGGCGGCGTTCACTATAACGAAACCTCCACATTTGCCAGTAAGAAAAGCGCCGATGAGTATGTGGACACAGCCATTGCCCGCAACATCCAGCATTCACTGCGCTGCTACCAGTACGAGGGGCATTTCCGGCACCTGCGTAATCTCTACGACAGGAACGAGCTGACCAGCGCCATCAACCGGGTGGTGGAGGACATCAACCACCGCTTTACGCTGGATGTGCTGACACAGGACTTCAAGTCCCATGACCTTGGCATTTCTGCCAGCAATCTGCGGCGGGACCGTGAAAACCCGACGGATATTCTGGACCGGATCGACCTTGCCGCTGTGACGGAAAGCCTGCGACAGCTGCTGGATATCCGCAATCGGACAGAGCAGACTGTTGCGCTGGATGATGTCCATGCGGCGGAGATCAAAGAATATCTGGACCTGCTGGATTTAACGCAGGACATTGATGTGCGATATCTGCCGGATGTCAGCCGGAAATCCAGCCGAACGGTGATCGCTCAACCCGGCCTCCGCTATGCACAGGCCGATGCGCTGATCCGCAGCCTGCTGCTGGACGAGACATTCAGCGCGCTGTCTCTGCCGGAGCGCACCGCTGTTCAGGAACGGATTCTGTCCGAGATCAGAGGCCGGATGCTGGAAGACATTGTCCTGCTGGAAACCAAGCTGGCGAACCCCAAAAAGCAGGTATTTGTCCTGCAATTTCCCGTGGGTGAGTTCGACATGATGGTATTTGACCCTGTCGCCGGTTCCTGCCAGATCTTCGAGATCAAGCACAGCGCAGAAATTGTGCCTCAGCAGTACCGGCATCTGATCGACGAAGAAAAGTGCGCTCAGGCTGAGCACCGTTACGGTCCCATCACCGGGAAAACGGTTCTCTATTGCGGCAAAAACAGAGTAATTGAGGGCATCCAATATCAGAATGTGGAAGAATACCTGCGGAACATCGTAAGAACGTAGTGCAACCTCCGCCCGGGCTGAGAAGCTTGGGCGGCGGCATTCGTTCAGCAATGAAAAAGGTTCAAAACAGCCACTTTTCTTTCCTGTATCGCCTTGCATGCGTCGGATGTAAAATCATACGCCGCTCCATTTTATCGCCGTTCCTGCGGGACAAAACACGCGGAAATCACCACAAAATCTGACGGAAAGTGACACGGCCTGCTTTTGAAGAAAAAATCTGTGATTCTACTCCTGGCTCCTTTTCAAACGGATTCCTTTGTGGTATGATATATCTATCAACATATCATATACGCGTGAGGTGCGCTTATGAAAAAGGAAACGAAACAATTTGTCATCTACTCCCGCAAGTCCAAGTTTACCGGCAAGGGCGAGAGCATCGAAAACCAGATCGAGCTGTGCCGCCAGTACATTGCTGTCCATTTTAGTCAGGAGGAAGCAGATGCGGCGCTGGTCTATGAAGATGAGGGCTTTTCCGGAGGCAATCTGGAGCGGCCTCAGTTCAAGAAAATGATGAAGGATTCCCAGAAAACGAAGTTTGCCGCCATTGTGGTGTACCGGCTGGACCGCATCAGCCGCAACATCGGCGACTTTGCAAAGCTCATCGAAGACCTGGGCGACCGGCACATTGACTTCATCTCCATCCGGGAGCAGTTCGACACCTCCTCCCCCATGGGACGGGCCATGATGTATATTGCCTCTGTGTTCTCTCAGCTTGAAAGAGAGACAATTGCCGAGCGCATCCGGGACAATATGCACGAGCTGTCCAAGACCGGGCGCTGGCTGGGCGGCACCACGCCCACCGGCTATGAATCCGAAAGCATATCCAACGTGACTGTGGACGGCAAAGTCCGCAAAGCCTGCAAGCTGAAGATCATCCCGGAGGAGATCAGCCTTGTCCAGCTGATTTTTGAAAAGTTTCTGGAAACCGGCTCCCTCACCAAAGTAGATGCCTTTCTTCTGGAGAAACGGTACACCACCAAGCGGGGCAAGAACTTCACCCGGTTTGCCATCAAGGGCATTCTGACCAACCCGGTCTATATGATCGCCGATGAGGCAGCCTACGGATATTTAACGGAAAACCATGTAGACCTGTTCGCGGAAAAATCCGATTTTGACGGAAAGCACGGCATTATGGCATACAACCGCACCCTGCAGCGCCCCGGCAAGGCGCACCAGATCCGTCCCATGGAGGAATGGATCGTATCCGTGGGCAAGCACCCCGGCGTGATTCCCGGCCAGCAATGGATCCAGGTGCAGTCCATGCTGGAGGTCAACAAGTCCAAGAGCTACCGCAGGCCCCGCAGCAACGTGGCGCTACTGTCCGGGCTTCTGGTCTGTGGTGACTGCGGCGACTATATGCGCCCCAAGCTGACCAACCGCCATGCGGCGAACGGCGAGCTGATCTATACCTATATGTGCTCTACCAAGGAGCGGAGCCAGAGCTCCCGCTGCCAGATGAAAAATGCCAACGGCAACACACTGGACGCAAAGGTGATCTCCGAAATCAAAAAACTGTCCGAAGACAGGAGCTTCTTTGCCGACTTCCTGGCTCAGACGAAGAAGGCCATCAGCGGCAATCGGGAGGGATACGACGCAGAGCTGCTGACCCTGAAAGAAAAGCTGGCTGAAAGCGAGAGCAGCATCAAGGCGCTGGTCAGCTCCCTGACCAAGAGCGCCGGAACCTCTGCCGAATCGTATATCATGGAGCAGATTCAGGAGCTGCACCAGACCGGCGAGGACATGAAAAACCGCCTTGCCGAACTGGAAACCCTGACGGAACACCAGCGGTTTGCGGATCAGGAGTTCGCGTTCAGCCGCCAGATGATCGAATCCTTTGCCGCAAATGTGGATGACTGCACCGTAGAGGAAAAACGGCGTCTGCTGCGGGCAATTGTGAAAAAAGTGGTCTGGGACGGCGAAAATGCCTGGGTTTACCTCTTTGCAGGCGACGGAGAGGCCGATTTACCCCCGTTTGACGCACCAGAAGTTCCGTTGAGTGAGGATAGCGAACGAGATACTTATGTCCGTTCGTGCGGAAAAGAAAAAAAATAACGAAGTTTCTTTGGATGAACCGCTCGGCACGGACAGGGACGGCAACGAAATCACGCTTGCGGATGTTATTGCAAGTGCCGAAAACCCCGTTGCCGATACTGCAATCAATAACTCAGCGTGCCGTGCCGTGCGGAGTGCTGCGCAAAGCATTTTGGACGAACGCGAACGAATCGTTATCGAAATGCGATACGGTTTCGCAAACGGCATTGCCATGCCGCAGCGCGAAGTAGGCAAAAAGCTCGGCATATCGCGTTCATATGTATCGCGCATTGAAAAACGCGCTCTTGCAAAACTGAACAGCTGCCTCAGCGGCAAGCATGACATCTAAATTCGCCTAACTGTCAGTTTATTCGGTTCGGCTGCAAGCCGAAACAGTTTGGCTTCATTCCGACATCTGTACGGGCTTGCTGCCGTACAAGTTCATTCTTCCGCGCTTCCCTGTGAGATGTACGGCGCCGACCCTTGACAGCACCCGAAGAGCTGTTTGCGCCGTTTTCCGAGGTATTTGTGCCTCGGCGGCAAGTTCTGCCGACGTAAACTCTGTTTGGAGGCTTGTCGGCAGCAGCATTCGCCAGTCTTGCTGTCCGCAAATCAAAATCGAACCGCGCAGCGCGATAGGAATGCGCTCAAAACGCTCCGTTGTGCTGCGCCGTCTGCGTCCACGCTTTTTTACCGGTGCATTTTCAAGCCTGTATTCATCCGTATCAACAAGCAAAAGCAGGATATTCAGGTTGTTGTGTTCAATAATCTCCGCAAGCTTGTATAACTCAAAAAAAGCATCAAAAAACGACCCGCGTTTCGGACTTTTGCGACGTTTGCCGATTTCTCCCGTCACAGCATTGAGTTTGACTATATGCTTTTCAAACGGAATCGGGTGCACCACGGTGACGCAATTCGAAATCAAAAGCGATGGCAGTTTTTTTCTGAGAACATTGAATGAAGCTGTCTGCACCTCAAAAACACCGCTTTCGTTTTTCACATCAACAATGCTGTTTCCGACCCTTGATTCATGCTTTGAAGCGTCGGGTTCAATAAAGTATTTTATCACGGAATGCATTTTCTTTTCCGACAGAGTGCCGATTCCGCCCGATGCATGAACAGTTTCTGCATCCGCAGCAATGCAGGCGCGAAAAAACCCGGCTTCATCATTCCAGTTTCTCTTTTGCAGCATTTGCCTCTGCGCATCGATTTTACGGAGTATTTCTGCTCCGACCGGTTCTTCGCTCACGTTTTTTTGTTTTTCGTTATCGCTGCTGTTATCAGCGTTTTGAAAGGCTTTCTTCATCTGCGCAAACTGTTTAATTTGATTTTTGGGCAGTATCATATGCCCCAGTATTCTTCATCACTCAAAAAACCGGAACCGCGTGCAGTTTCGGCAAGCATCTGTCCTATCGGCTTCAGGGTTTTATCTTCCAACAAACGAGCGGGATTTTCGGAAAAAATCAAATCAGCATATTCCTTCGAGAATTCGGAAACGACTGTTTTATATGCCTTACGCATATCCGTAGTTCTTGATTTTGCTCCGTGAGCGTCACTTGCAGCAAGCGTAACTGCACCGCTGTTTAAAAGTTTGAAAGCGGTTCGCCTGCAATCTCTGCCGAAATACCCCGTTAAACTTCCTGTATTTATTTGCAGACTGTATCCCGCTTCAGCCCATTCCAAAGCATAGCGCAAATCATCCTGAACAAAATAGTATCTTTCAGGATGTGCCACCACCGGTTTTTTTCCGCTTGCGGCAACAGTTTGAAGCATTTCCAGCATAAACCAAGGATCCTCATCGAAAGCACACTCCACAAGCATGAAATCGGAATCAGCAAGCGTCAACAGTTTTCCGCTGTCTGTCAGTTTCAGCGTTTCCGGGCAGGCAAACACTTCCGTGCCGAGGTGCAGACCTATTTCCGCGCCTGTCTTTGAGAGCGCTTCACAAAGCTCCGAAAATGCAGCGAAAAGTTTTTCTCCCGCATAATTATCAAACTCGCCCGGTGCGCAATGCGGCGTTGCAATAATATCCGTAACTCCGCATTCCGCTGCGATGCGAAGCATTTCAACGGATTCCGTCATATCGACAGCTCCGTCGTCAACGTCGGGCAGGATATGGCAATGAATATCTATCATTTTTCTCCTTAATGCTCAATACACATTAGTTTCATTTTTGTTTGTTCTGCTGTGCGCTCACCGCCTAACGGCGCATTCGTCAATCCTCATAATTTAACGCTTCAATACCGGAGCGTGCCTGCGGACGGCTGTCGCCGTGTTTCACAAACAGCATTGCCGCGAACGCAAGTGCAACAAAGCATGTTGCGTACGGGAACAGTGATGTCATTCCGATTTTGTCCATAAGCAGCCCGCTCAGGTAAGGCGTCAAGACCTGTGCCGCCATACTTGCAGTGTAGTAATATCCTGTGAATTTGCCGATTTCACCGCCGCTGCACATTTCAACAACCATCGGAAAACTGTTTACATTTATTGTTGCCCAGCCTATTCCGGCAAGCGCAAACATACAGTTCATGAGGAGCGCACTGCTGCCTTCACGCAGGAATGCGGCAACACCGAATGCGGATGCAAGCATCACGACTCCGCCGAGAATAGTTTTTTTGCGTCCGATTTTCGAAGCTGCGGCTCCCACCGGAATGTAGGATACAATTGCAGCGATGTTTGCAATCATCAGAGTCGAATTGTAATCAAGATTCAAAACTTTTCCCGCATAAACCGAATACTTCGATGTTACCGCATTATACCCCATGTACCAAAGCGCAACGGATGCAAGTATCAGAATGAGTGAAGTTTTTTCTTCTTTCGAAAGCTTCTTTTTCCCGCTTGTTTCCTCGTCTGTCTCGTCAAGGTTCAATCGTTTACTTTGCTGCCGCATTTCCTCCGCAAACTTCGGCTCCCGAACCGTGATCATGAACAAACCCAATGCCGCAAGCATCACGCCCGCAATAATTGCAAAGAACGGTGTGTAGCTCATCATTGAGTTTTTCACGCTTCCGGTGCCGAAAATCATTCCCAAAGCAAGAACGATAATGCCGCCCGCCGTACCCATAAGGTTAATTACGGCATTTGCCTTTGAGCGCAAAGGTTTTATTGTTACATCCGGCATCAACGCAACAGCCGGCGAGCGGAACGAGGCCATTGAAATCAACACAACAAGCAGCACCGCTATAAACAGCCCTGTCCGCACTGCTCCCGCTGAGCTTATATCCTCGGCATATGCCTGTCTTGCCGGAACATAAAACTCCGAATACAATCGGGAAGGCTGAACGGGTCTGTTGTCCGTGTTGTCAACATCCACGGGGGAATAATAGTTTTCAATTGCACAGAAAAAGTCTCTGTCCACAGCAACGGACGCAGCATTCAACGCAGTCTGCTCGGCCTCTCCTGCAAGATAATCACGCACAGAAATCATCTTTTCCGTTTCGCTTTGGTCATTGTCGCCGGGAATCGCGAACTCATTCATCACAACAAACTCAACACCGTTCGGTGTTATCAGTTTTTTGTTCAGACAATTGTTGAACACTGTTGACACAGCATTATCAAAAATGCCTTTAATATCATCATTTTGTGCATCAGCATCAGCAATGGTGCCGTAAACGGCTGTTTCGAACCTTTCAACACCGTTAAGGGCCCTTGCCTGCGCATTATCAACAAAAGATAAGCCGACGAATGCGATTGCGGCGGCAAGCGTTCCGGCAATTATGAACGGAGTCCGCCTGCCGAGTTTTGTATTTGTTTTATCTGAAATCGCACCGAACAGCGGCAGCAGAAAAATTGCAAGCACATTATCCAGAGCCATAACACCCCCGGAAGCCGCCTGCGACATACCGAATTTATCCGTCAGTATTTTAGGGATTATCGTGTCGTACGCCTGCCAGAATGTGCAGATCAGGAAAAAGGCAAAGCCAACAAAAATTGTGCGTTTATAGTTCAGTTTCATTTTTGTCCCCCGCATTAGGTATCCGAATAATTCTTCCTTTGATGTTTTTTTGTTTTGTTCCACTCTGTGCGGAGAACATGTCCGAACATCAGATAAGCTTCAGCACAGAAACCATTGCACCGGTTTTTGTTCTGTCGCGCCTGTAAGAATAAAACAAGTCACTTCGTTCAAATGTGCACAGCGGCATGGCGGAAATATTCTGCGGCAGGATTCCGCATTCCTCCAGCTGTTTTTCAATCGCAGCGCGAATATCAACATATGCCTTGCCCGGTTTGCCCGGTTTCACAAGCTCTTCACTGCGAAATTCCTCGGCGAACCGGCGTCCGATTTCGGCACCGACTTCAAAGCAGTCGAAACAGATGCACGGACCCGTTGCCGCAATCAAATCTTCCGCTTTCGTCCCGAACGCCGTCTGCATTGAACGCACCAACTCCGTTCCGACCCGCTTCAGCGTGCCTTTCCAGCCTGCATGGGCGAGCCCGATCGAACGCCTTTTCTTGTCGTAAAGAAAAACGGCTCCGCAATCCGCATGCGCAGTGACCAAAACCACGTTTGGATCGTCCGTTATCAATCCGTCGCAAAAAGGCAGCGGTTCACGATACAGCCCGCGCCCGCAATGCGATGAATCAACGCGGATAACATTTGAACCGTGCTCATGATTAACGATCACAAGTTTTTTGAAATCGAGTCCGAACGCATCACAGAGAATCCGAAAATTGCGCAGGATGTTCTCTTTCGGTTCATCGCGCGACAATCCGAGATTGAGTGATGCATAAGGTTCACGGCTCACTCCCCCGTTCCGTGTCGAAAAGCCATGGAACACTTCATCCTGCGGCAGTTTATCTGACTGAATGAGTTCTGTTCCGTTGCTTCGTATAATGTTATAGTTGCAGTTGTTGTATTTATTGTTCACAGTATTCTTCAATGGTTTTACACGCAAATCTTAGCTCTGCCGTGTTTAGGCATAAGGCAGCTTTGCTGTTATTCATTCAATTGTTCAATCGGCTTTCGGATTTTCGGCCGAATCGTCCTTGTTCTCTTCACTTTCCCCGAGAAGGCTTTTAAGCTCCTCCATAAAGGTGTTTATATCTTTGAAAGAACGGTAGACGGATGCGAAGCGCACATAGGCAACTTCATCAAGATCTTTAAGTCTTTTCATTACCATTTCGCCTATGCGTATGGTTGTGACCTCCTGCTCCAGGGTGTTGAAAATCTCTCTCGTAACATCGTCCACGAGTGTGTTTTGCTCCGCTGCCGATACGGGGCGCTTTTCGCATGCCTTGCGAACACCGGCAAGGATCTTTTCACTGTTGAACGCCTCGCGCGTTCCGTCACGTTTTACAACGGAAATCGGAATATCTTCGATTTTTTCATAAGTTGTGAAGCGCTTACCGCAATTGGAGCATTCGCGGCGACGACGTATTGCTGTTCCGTCCTCTGTCGGGCGGGAATCGACAACCCTGCTTTCAGTGCCAAGGCAATATCTGCATTTCATCTGTAGTTCAACCTCCGTTTGCCCGTGCGCATTCTCGGCAATAAATCGAAACACTTCAAACATCCGTTCGGCGCACGGTCGTCATCAGCAGAATTATATCATATGAAAGAAATAATTTCCACCATTTTTATAAGCCGGACCGCCTCTGATTTATATATTTAATTTTTCTGTTGATTGTTCGTCTGCTTTTTTTCTTTTTATATCGGCATTATTCGCATGTTCATCCACTTGCTCCTCAGCATTATTTACAGGTTGTTTTCAAACCTGCTGTTGCGGATTTTACATTGCGAGCTTATAATAACGCTAAAAACAGGCTGATTGCTTTCAAACCCGCTTTCATGCTTTCGGTAAGGAGGAACGATATGGAAATCTTAAAAAACAAACTTGGCTTCATCTGCGATATGGACGGTGTTATCTACCACGGAAACAAATTGCTGCCCGGCGTACCGGAATTCGTCGACTGGCTGTACAAAGAGAATAAAAACTTTCTTTTTCTTACAAATTCATCGGAACGCTCTCCGAAGGAACTTCAGCAGAAGCTGAAACGTATGGGACTCGATGTTGACGAAAGCCACTTTTATACAAGCGCACTTGCAACAGCGCGTTTTATAAGCTCCCAATCTCCAGGATGCAGTGTTTACACTATCGGCGGCGCGGGGCTTATCATGGCACTGCACGATGAAGGAATAACTATGAATGATGTTGATCCGGACTATGTCATTATCGGCGAGGGCAACACTTACAATTATGAGAACATACTTAAGGCAGTGCGGCTGGTAATGAAGGGTGCAAAACTGATCGGAACCAACAGCGATCTCACCGGACCGTCCGAGGAGGGTATCATTCCTGCCTGCCGTGCAATGATTGCACCTATAGAAATGGCAACCGGACAAAATGCATATTTTGTCGGCAAGCCCAACCCCCTTATGATGCGGACGGGGCTGCGCATTCTCGGCGTTCACTCCGAAGATGCCGTTATGATCGGCGACAGAATGGACACGGACATGATCGCCGGAATTGAAACCGGCCTTGATACAGTGCTTGTTCTAAGCGGTGTAACATCACGCAGTGACATAAGAAAATATCCTTATCGCCCGCGTCTTGTTTTGAACGGTGTGGGGGATATCCCGGCGGCACTTTCGGCGGAAGAATAAACCGTTTCCGTTGTGCCTGCACGTCCGCCGAATGCATTGTTTGCATTATATGCTTGACATTCTTCCCGTTTTGCTTATAATTTAAAAAGCACCGAATAAACAGGCTCGATAAACAGGCTCGCGGTGAGCTGAACGTCTGCACGGGGCGGTATTATTTTTTGTACCATAAAAATGCGAATGTGGTGGAACGGCATACACAGCGGACTTAAAATCCGCCGGCGAAAGCTTGGGGGTTCAAATCCCCCCATTCGCACCATGGCGAGTGTTCTTACAGCATTTGAAAAGCTGTGAGGACACTCGCTTTTTTCTGCTCAAACAGCAGGTCTGTCGTCAGTTGTGTAGCTCACGAACACGCCTTTTCTGGTGTTGACGGTGACGGCCGGGATGGGCAGTGCCGGTTCGTTGGGAATGTTCATTTCCCCCACGCAGTTGTAGTGAATGCGAAGCCGCTGTACCCATTCGCCGTCGATCTTCTCGGCATTGTAGACCTCGATTTTCTCCACCAGTTCGTTGAGCATCCGCGGCGTGAGCTTTCTGGCGCGGGTGTATTTGCGGACGATGGACACGAACATATCCGTTGAGGTTGCGCGGCTGCTCTGCTTCTCTATCTCGGAACGGAGCTTTTTTATTTTCTCCGAAAGCTCCTTCTGTTCCTCCTCATAGCGGCGGGACATCTTCGCAAAGCGGTCGTCGCTGAGCTTGCCGGAAACATTGTCCTCATAGATGCGCTCGAACAGGCCGTCCAGTTCATCGTCGCGGGCAAGGAGTGATTTCAGCTCCTTCTCCTTCAGTCTGCGCTCCGTTTCCTCCGCCTGCCGGGAGTGACCGATCACTTCTTTGAGAAAATCGTCCTCGTAAAGGCCGGCATACTTCGTCAGACGGCGGATTTCGCCGTGAACGACCTGCTCCAGAAAGTTCACTCTGACATAGTGCGTGGAGCCGCAGGTGCCGCGATTGCCCTTGTAGTTGGAGCAGTTGAAATACTTGATCTCCGGGTTTCCCTGATTGAAATGAAAATGAAGGTTGCTCCCGCAGTCGGCGCAGACCAGAAGCCCGGAAAACATGCTCCTTTCCCCGTCCTTCGCTTGACGCTTTCTCATCTTGCCGCGCTTTTGCTGCACCTGTTCAAAGACGGCTCGCTCAATGATCGGCTCATGCACATCCTTGAAAATCGCCCAGTTCTCACGGTCATTCTCCAGTCGTTTCTTGTTCTTGTATGACTTGGAATAGGTCTTGAAGTTGAGAATGTCCCCACAATACTCCTGCACGGAAAGCATCTTTATGACGCTGGAGCTGTTCCAATGGGTGGGCGGCAGATCCTTGACCTTGCCGGGGCGATTGATTCCCTTGGAGTGCCAGTAAGCGCGCGGGGTCAGGATACCGTCCTCTTCAAGCTTCGCGGCAATCTGCTCCGTTCCGACCCCTTCCAGCGTCATGCGGTAAATCCGCCGCACGACCTGCGCCGCTTCCTCGTCCACGATCCAGCGTTTGGGGTTCTCAGGGTCTTTGATGTACCCGTAAGGAGGCTGCCCCATGGGTTCTCCGGCATTGCCCTTGATCTTGTTGCTGATGCGCCGCTTCTTGCTGATGTCTCGCGCATACCATTCGTTAAAAAGATTGCGGATGGGAGCCAGCTCGTTCTCACCTTCGTCGGTGTCGATGTTGTCCGAAACAGCGACCAGCCGAATGTCGTGATTGGGGAAGAACTCCTCGGTCAGTCTGCCGACCTCGATGTAGTTACGACCCAGGCGGCTGAGATCTTTTACAAACACGGCCGCCGCTTTTCCCTGCTCCAGCTGCTGAATCATGTCGGCAAAGCCGGGACGATCCATCGTAACACCGGAGATGCCGTCGTCAAAAAAATGAACCAGGTTTGTGTAGCCTTTTTCCTTTGCTACCTTGGTGAGCAGTTTTTTCTGATTCCCTATGCTGTAGCTCTCGCCGTCCATGTTATCGTCACGGGAAAGCCTCTCATACAGAAAGGCGGTCACGTCACGGGATTTTTTGTTGTTATTCGACTGTTTCATGCAGTCCTCCTTTCCGGGCAGCCGAACAGCAACACTTGTATTCCACAACAAGTATATCACTGTCTCGCCCTGTTGTCATGTATGCGGCGGGGGTGCGCCCCACCGCCTGGGACTACGCCCCCGCAGATTCCGATTTCATCAGGCGCAGAAGGACGCAGCCCAATGTGTTCTGCGTCTCCTCCTTGAACACCGGTTCAACAATAAACGACCTGTTGCCGAAGCGATAGGTCGTTTTCTCGTTCAGATCATGTTTTGCTTTTTCGCCGGGTTTTGTCCGCTTTTCCTGCATGGATTACCTCCTTATGGTTGAATTGAAGCTGTGCAGGCGGTCAAAACTTCATGGGAAGAATCTCGTGCCTGCGTCTGCCGTTGTAGATGCGGTAGAACAGGTTGACGTAGCGCTTTACGCCC
>ENA-ORPK01000572-ORPK01000572.1-human-gut-metagenome-genome-assembly--contig:-NODE-572-length-33727-cov-3.775451_pt1 | contig 33727 bp, 28 predicted proteins | sample MGYA00242139_ERZ509068 | MGnify/ENA primary metagenome ERZ509068 (study PRJEB26280, sample SAMEA2338687) | human gut metagenome | biome: human gut; feature: human-associated habitat; material: faeces... | reverse complement strand
GGTAGTTTGTTGGAGCAACTTGGTATTCCTGTCGCAAAACATGCAACAATCATGAAGGAGCTTTCAGGAAAAGAAAAAGTAAGGGTAATGCTTGCCCAAGCGCTCTTTGGCGAACCTGACAATTTGTTGCTTGACGAGCCTACAAATGATCTTGATTTGGAAACGGTGGAATGGCTTGAGGAGTATTTGGGTAACTATGAACACACAGTCTTAGTCGTAAGCCATGACCGGCATTTCCTTGATGCAGTCTCTACACATACAGTTGACGTGGACTATGGGAAAATAACCCTTTTCGCAGGAAACTACAGTTTTTGGTACCATTCTTCACAACTGGCACTGAGACAACAGCAAAATCAACGTCAAAAAGCCGAAGAGAAGAAAAAAGAACTTGAGGAATTTATTCGCCGTTTCTCTGCAAATGTTGCAAAATCAAAGCAGACAACAAGTCGCAAAAAAATGCTTGCAAAATTAAATATTGAAGAGATACAGCCCTCCACACGCAAGTATCCTGGCATAATATTCTCTATGGATCGTGAGCCTGGAAATCAGATTTTGGAAGTTCAGAATCTTAAGGCGGTAACAGGTGACGGCACAGTGCTGTTCAAGAATTTGAGCTTTACAATAGAGAAAGACCAAAAAGTGGTTTTTATTAGCCACAACTCTAGAGCTATGACTGCTCTGTTTGAGATTATAACAGGCAATGCACAACCTGTTGAAGGAGATTACAAGTGGGGCGTTACTATAACAAACGCATATCTTCCGTTGGACAACACCTCTTTCTTTGAAAAGCCTGTTAACATGCTTGAGTGGCTTAGCCAATATGGCGAGGGAAACGAGGTGTACTTTAAACAATTTTTGGGTCGTATGCTTTTTAGCGGTGAAGATATCCTTAAAAAGGTTAACGTACTTAGCGGTGGAGAGCGAATGAGACTAATGATTGCACGAATGCAGCTGAGAAACGCTAACTGCCTTATTCTTGACACCCCTACAAACCATCTGGATCTGGAATCAATACAAGCCTTTAATAACAACTTGAAATTATATAGAGGCAACGTCCTGTTTGCTTCCCATGACCATGAGTTTATCAACTCTTTGGCAAATAGGGTGATAGAACTTACACCCAACGGAATTCTCGACAAGTTGACAACCTATGAGGAATATATGGCTGATGCTCCTATTCAAGAGATGAGAGCAAAACTATATGGCAGATAAAATATTATAATTCATACATTTATATTATGCAGATAATTGCTGGACCATGTGTCATAGAATCTAAAGAAATTCTTGAGACAATCGCCAAGGAAATCGTAAGGCTTAACAACAAATATGGTGTTGACATTATCTTTAAAGCATCCTTTGACAAGGCAAACCGTACATCACTGTCTTCCTACAGGGGACCTGGTATGGAAAAAGGCCTGCAGATGCTTGATGACATAAAACAAACCTATGGATTAAGAATTCTTACTGATATTCACGAATCATATCAGGCAAAACTTGTTGCAGAGGTTGCTGATGTGTTACAGATTCCGGCTTTTTTATGCCGTCAAACAGATTTGTTGACGGCGGCTTCACAGACAGGGAAGATTGTCAATATAAAAAAAGCTCAGTTTCTTAGTGGTAAAGATATGAAATATCCAATGGAAAAGGCAATCTGTAGTGGGGCTGCTGAGGTTTGGCTTACAGAACGTGGCAACACTTTCGGATATAACAATCTTGTTGTAGATTTCAGAAATATACCCGACATGTTGCAGTTCTCCCCTACCGTTATTATGGATTGTACTCACTCGGTTCAAAGGCCTGGTGCGGAAAATGGAGTTACCGGCGGAAACAGGGAGTTTATCCCTTATATGGCTCTGGCGGCAAAAGCATTCGGTGCTACAGGATACTTTTTTGAGATCCACCCTGCACCCGAAATGGCTCTCAGCGACGGAACAAATATGCTACCGTTAGATAAGTTTGAGAATGTCTTGAAAAGTATTATTTGATTATTTATTTTTGTTGCAAACATAAGAATACTATGTGGACTAAAACTGCTATTCAGTGCTTTAAGGATGAGGCACAGGCTCTGTTGGATTTGATTCCTTTGCTTGACGACAATTTCGATAAAGCTATAACGCTGATATTGAATTGTAAAGGTAAGATTATTATTACCGGAGTCGGCAAAAGCGGACATATCGGTGCAAAGATTGCAGCAACATTGAGTAGTACAGGAACTCCGAGTTTCTTTGTTAATCCGTTAGATCTTTATCACGGAGATTTAGGCGTTGTTTGTGAAAACGATTTGGTTATAGCCATAAGTAATTCAGGCTATACTGACGAACTTCTTAGGATAGTACCATCCCTCTTAAATCGCAACATACCTATAATCGGCATCAGTGGCAATCCGAATTCGCTATTGGCGAGGTATTCCGCTGCTCATCTTGATGTATTTGTCAAGCGTGAAGCATGTCCTCTCAATCTTGCACCGACATCATCGACAACAGCTACATTGGCAATGGGTGATGCCATTGCATGTTGCCTTATAAAGGCACGGGGGTTCAAGGAGAGCGATTTTGCAAAGTTCCACCCTGGAGGCATGTTGGGCAAGAGACTTCTGACAAAGGCTTCAGACATCATGCTATCTAACGATTTGCCCATAGTCTCCCCTGACACGTTGCTGCGAGAGGCGGTAACAATAGTTAGCAAGGGACGGTTAGGCATCTGCATAGCAGTAGAAAATAATATTGTTGCGGGTATTATAACTGACGGAGACATTAGGCGTGCTATGGAAAATTCGCAAGATAGTTTTTTCTCTCTGACAGTTGCAGATATCATGACACGTTCCCCCAAGATTGTCAGCCCGTCTGTCAAGGTTGCTGAGATTGACCAGATACTTAACACTAACAAAATTCATTGTGTTCTGGTGGCGGACGATGACAAACACCTGCTTGGAGTTGTCGATTCTTTTAGCACAGTTATATAGTTTGGCTTCGATACGGATGGTGTTCAGGAAATTATTGTTTCTTTTGCTGTTGCCAAATGTTGTATGTCATGCCCAACTAATAGACTGTATACAACTACAAGCGGAAAGAGATGGTGCGAGATTTACTTTTAATAACAGTATCGTTTTTTTTGATAACGGCAAAGCAAAGTTTAATGACTTGTTTAAGGCTATAGGGGAAGCGAAATCTACTATACATATGGAGTATTTCAATTTCCGAGATGATTCTATTGCCAACATGTTGTTTGACAGTCTTGCTGTAAAAGTAAAAGACGGAGTGAAGGTCAGATTGCTGTATGATTCGTTCGGAAATAGCAGTAATGATATGCCCATAAGGAAAAAGCGCCTTAAAGAAATCAGGGAAACAGGCGTTGAAATATACGAGTTTGACCCTATAAAATTTCCATGGATTAACCATGTTATGCCACGCGACCATCGCAAGATAGTGATAGTTGATGGCAAATCTGCATATAGCGGTGGTATGAACGTGGCAGATTATTATATAAACGGCAAACCAGAATTTGGGTCATGGCATGATTTGCATTACAGAATAGAAGGCGATGCCGTTGGTGAGTATCAGGCCATATTTTTAAGAGCATGGGAAAAGGTAACTGGTCAAAAGGTATCGGGAGCAGATTTGTATCCAGGTGAGTCCCTCCCAGAAAATGCAATACCACGACTTAAGAAGGATACCACTTCGACATTTGGGAGCAAGATAATTGCAGTTATAAACAGAGAGCCGCATACTTCCCCCAAAATTATCAGGAAAACATTCATCAATTGCATAACAAACGCAAAAGAAAGAATTTTGCTGATTAATCCTTATTTTACATTAAGCCATTCCATTGTTAAAGCTATCAAGGGGGCAATAAGACGCGGAGTTGATGTTCAGATTATGGTTTCAGAAAAAAGCGACATACCCATAACTCCAAGAATTGTTGATTATCAAACCCGCAGACTAACTAAGGCTGGTGCCAAGATTTACTATTATCAGGACGGTTTCCATCATTCCAAGATAATGATGATAGACGGACAATGGAGTTATGTTGGTTCTGCAAACCTTGACAGCCGTTCGCTAAGGTGCGATTATGAGGTAAATGCCCTGATAAACGATTCGTTGGCAACAAGACAGCTTGAAACATTATTTGTACGTGAACGTGACAATCATTGCAAATTAATGGACGATTCTTATTGGCGGTCATTCTCTGGATTTAGAAAATTTCAGGCCTGGCTCTTCCATTTTCTTTTGACGAGGTGGGTTTAGATCTGCTTGTTATTTTGGGTCAAACATTTTCGTTTGTTGTAATTTTTACGGCTGAATGTTGTAGTTAGCCGAAAAATATAAAGAAACATCTATTGGACTGTGTTCACTGAATACAGTCCTTTTTTTATGTCAAAAAGTGATAGTATATCAGAAAGTGTTTCTGCACCATGTAGCTTTATGAGTTAATGATAAAAAATCAAGCATATACTGCCAGCACTTGCTGAATGACGAATCGAATATTTTGCAGGTTTAAATCGCAAAAAAATGCAGTATGCAGTTTTGTTCGGCCAAACCAGATCGTTCAAATCGCATAGCCGTTTAATATTTTGCTGCTTTACAGATCGGAATGGCTTATATCAAAATTATTGTTTTGTAATAGTTTTACAAAACGTACAAATGATTGCATGTACGAAACGAACTTGAGGAAGTGGTATATAAGCCTGAATATCAACAACTAACAAAATAACAATATTTTAAAAATCTAAAGTTAAAAACTGAATATATTTTCTTACGTATCATTAATTCGCTGTTCATTCTTTTGCACTATATTTGCAATAGAAAATTCATTCTCTAATTCAACATAAAATCAACACACTAACCAATTTTATCTCAATAAGCGAGAACTTAAAAATAATGAAAGATGAATGGTCAAGCAGAACTATAATATTATAGTTCTGCTTTTTTCTGTTTATATTGTCGTGTCGAACAAGCGATGATAATCACGGGCAAGACTTCGAAACCTTTGAGAATCACAATGAGACCATTATCAACTATTTTGAAGAATGGTTCACCAAAGCATCAGCTGAGTCATCTAATGCTAAAATCAAGACTTTCAGAACACAGATCAGAGGTGTTGGGGATATTAAAGTTCTTTACGTATAGGTTGGCAACACTTTAGTCGTGATTATCGGCAGTTACCAAGCGAGAATATCCTCCAACCCCAGTTGGCCGACCCAGAATATCCGCGAACACGTTTTCTGCTGCGTTTTTTGTTGAACCATATTTACACCGCTGACATTAGGGATGTGATTAACAAACATTACATTCTGAGGATTATATCTGGTGTAAAAATCTGCGTAAGAATAAAAAGCGCTGTGGCTTAAAGAACTGTGTGTTACGTGTTTTTGCTTCTAAATTCCTTTCCTTGTCTTGTAGGGGAGTATAAATCTATTTATGTTGGGTTGTTAAAAACACGTGGAGAATATCGGATTCGAACCGATGACCTCTTGCATGCCATGCAAGCGCTCTAGCCAGCTGAGCTAATCCCCCGTAAAAAATATTTATAGGCATAAGCCATATCAGATGCGAAATAAGTCGAATTTGTTATCACTCAGATTAAGTGACATATCTCTTATTTCGTTGCAAAATTATGATATTTCTGCCAAACAACAAAATAACATACGTTTTTTTTCAACAGAATAAGCTGTATTCAACATCTTATGTATTATTCAATGCACATATTCGCACTAATCAAGGCACAGAATACATACTTCGTTCGTACTAACCAAAACAGTGGCATACCGCTCTGCCGATTTTGTCACTTTGTTTGTTTCTGGTTAGACACTGGCAATAGTGCCAAAGACTGCAATCATGCTAAGACGCATTTATTCCATAGCGTGATTCCAGTAGCTACCTATCATTCTGTCATTCCTGTGTGTATCCTGCACTGGTTAATGTTGGTACTCTGTCGCAATAACAATATACTGTAGCCGTTTTACGCCTCTTTTTCTATCTACTTCTTTTGTTGCATGTATATATCCATGTGTCCAATACGCACACACTCCAACTGCCCTCGTGCAACTGTTGCCTTAAGAATACGACTGGCATAACTGTGTGATGTGCCCGTGACACAAGCAAAGTTCTGGACGGAAAACATACATCGTTTTTTTGCAAGAGCAAAGGCTTTGTGGGTCGCCTCGTCGTCTGACAACGTGACATTGTTGCGCACTTTGTCGCTTGCAAGTTTGAATGAGACATCCTGAAACTTTTTTCCCAGTTTTTTTGCGGCTTTGAATGAGACAGTGGCTTTCCCATCCATTATTTTCGGTTTGTTGTTCTCGCCATACACCACCCTGCCCTTTACTTTGGGTTCTAACACCCCTATGCCGTCAATCTCTACGGAATGACCAAGTGTCATCATGTCACCCACCACCTCTGCCAATGCGCTTAGTACTGCCAATACCTGACTGTAAGACACACTACAATTGGAAACCATCAGTTTCGCCAACTCGTCAGCATTTATTCTGCCAGCATCAATGGCTTTTGGGTAAACGACATCTTGGCTTTGCATGACCCCGCCAGTGGCTTTCAGCCTACATTTTATCACTTTCATTTTCTTGTTTTTTGAGCGAAGTTACAGGTTTGGGCGGAAACGGATTTTGACACCGAGCAGAACGCATATCGTTATCCGCCGAAATCTGATTGCTTTTCGCCCGAAATAATAACAGGAAATCAACTTTTTGAGGTGACAACAAGCAGTTTTTCAAGGCTTTAATCTTTGTCTGGCGGAGCAGTGTTTTTGTAGCGTAGAGATTTATGGGCATTCAGGTCTGGCGCATACATTCCGCAGACAGTTTAAAGGCTTCAAACAAGATATTCGGTCGTTTTTCTCTATTCTCGCTTCATGTTTAGTTGTGAAAAGATTGATACTGGGCTTCATGTGACAGCGTTGCTACTTTGACAGCCTGCGTGTCCGTAACATGCTAAACTGCAATAAAAAATATTAAAAGGCTTGCGTTATTGCGATAAATGGAGTAATTTTGCACATATTTTAAAAAAGGCATCACGAAGAGCACAAGACGAGCTTCATTGCATTCATGTGTTTCTGCCAGTAATTGCAACAACGATACAAGCAAAACAAAAATGAAACATTTCGTTATCCATATACTCATGTCTGCTGTTCTTGTAGCAGTGATGTCGGGATGTACTTCTGCAACAAAAGTGCTTAAGAACCCAGATTACAGCTATAAGTTTGAGAAAGCGAAACAGTATTACATGACAGGAAACTACTCAAATGCCTCGCTGTTGTTGGACAATATTATGCCTGCATTCAGAAATACAAAATCTGGCGATGAAGCTTTGTTTTTGTTGGGAATGTGTAAATATCTCTCACGTGATTATGTCAGTGCCAGCGAAGTGTTCAAGAGATATTATAGTCGGTCTTATCCTGCGGGTGACTTTGTGGATGAGGCGCGTTTCTATGCTGCAAAGTCATACTATAAATCCACCTTGCCGACAAAGCTTGATCAGACAAATACCTATACGGCAATTAATGAGCTAAACTCTGTTATGGATTATAATCCTGCCAACAAACATGCGGCCGAAATAAAAGATTTGCTTTTTAAATTACAAGACAAGTTGGTGGAAAAAGAGTATATGGCGGCAAAGCTTTACTATAATTTAGGAGGCTATTTTGGAAACTGCAGCAATGGTGGAAACAACTACCAAGCTTGTGTTGTCACTGCCCAAAATGCAATAAAAGCCTATCCATTTAGCAATAGAAAGGAGGACTTTGCCATATTGATATTAAAGGCCAAATATGAATTGGCGGAACAGAGCGTTGAAATAAAGAAATATGAGCGTCTACATGACACACTCGATGAATACCATGGTTTTGTGAATGAATTTCCCAAATCTGCCTACCTGCGTGAGGCCCAGAACATCTTTGCTAAAACGGAGAAAGAGTTGAAGAGCAAAAAGGTCGCCAGATTTGATACCGACAAACAAGAATAGAACGAAACAACAATTATATAATAATAATTTTTCTGAAATATGAATTACAAGAAGACAAACGCACCACTTACCACCAAGACACGTAATCTGATGGACTACGCAGAGCCGACCGGCAACATCTATGAGAGTGTTGTAATAATGAGCAAACGTGCCAACCAGATAACAACAGAAATAAAGAACGACCTTAACCAAAAGCTCAAGGAGTTTGGCAACAAGAGTGATGCTCTGGAAGAGGAGTTCGACAATAGGGAGCAAACTGAGATATCACGTTTCTACGAAAGAATGCCAAAACCCACTCTCATTGCCGAGCAGGAAATGCTTGACGGAAAAATCTATTTCCGCAATCCGCATGAGGAGAAGAGATTCAAATAAGAGACTCTGAGAATACGATACCATCAATTAAGGCTATAAAAGCACAATTTCGGAATGATTCAACGAATACAGACAATCCACCTGATTTGCGCTACATTAATATGTTTGGTCAGTGCAGCAATCTGGCTCGTTCATCCATTTCCGCTTAATGTGGACGGAAATGCTGGCTACATGCATTACATTGGTGCATTTTTTCTGTTTGCCAGTGCATGTGTTTCCCTTTGGAGCATTTTTGTATACAAAAATCGTCCGCGGCAAATGCGCATTGTGATGTTTGGCAACATTGTGTTGGTGGTCGGCTACGTCTTTATTGTTGTTTGCAGTGCAACAGGAACAATATGGCAACCGTGGAGTTGCATCGAATTCTATTTGCCAGTATTGAGCATTTTTTTCAATCTGATGGCCCACAAGCGAATAAGGTATGACGAAAATCTGGTACGTTCGGCAGACAGATTAAGGTGATGGAAGAAAACCAATTCAAAACATGTCATTAAACAAGGTAATGCTTATTGGCAATGTCGGTCAAGATCCCAAGGTAAGATATATTGACAAAGACCGCCCGGTCGCAACATTTTCAGTTGCGACTTCAGAGCCTGCATATACACTGTCAAACGGCACACAGGTTGCAGAGAGAACCGATTGGCACAATATTGTCACATGGGGAAATCTGGCAAAATTTGTAGAACAGAATGTCAGGAAAGGTCACAAACTTTTTATAGAAGGGAGCATCCACTCTCGTACCTATGAAGACAAGAATGGCATGCGGAGAACTGTCACAGAAATTTGGGCGGAAAAAATCGAAAGGTTTTCTGCAGCCCAAGCATTAGGCTGAAACCATTCTCCGATGGAAACGCTGTATAATGATATTCATAGTACTTTATACGTTCATCCAATAATTTGGGAGCTCTCTGATTTTGCAAAAATATTCGGTGGAAATACCGAGACTATTGTTAATAAAGCACAGCGACAATTCAAGTCTGTTGTTAGACAATGCGAATGGCTGACAACGAGAGCAATGCTCCACACCATCTTCGGTCAAGAGATTAATGTTGGGTACACTACAGAGGGGAAACCTTTTCTATGTGTGGGAAAATTGTCGCTAAGCATATCCCACAGCAAAACCCATGTGGCAGTTTTGCTTTCGGATATGTGCAATATTGGAGTAGATATTGAGCAAATTGGCAACAGGATATTAAGACTTGCCTCTCGCATTGCTTCGACAGACGAGCTTCCTGCCGACTATAATGACTTGGACGACAGGCGTAAGGCGGAACTACTGACTGCATTGTGGACAACAAAAGAAGCCGTCTATAAAAGTCTGAATAATCAGTCTGAGTACAATATTCTTTCAGATATCAAAGTCGTAGCTTACGACAAGGAAACATTCAGACCCGAAGCGGCATCTGTGAAATCTAGTGTAGAACTTCGCTTGTACAGTTTTATACACCACAACAATATCTGCACCTTTACATGCTATTAATCTGTTAAAACCATGAAACTCAAATACTCCGATATCAGTATCCAAACTGTTTTCGTAACAATATTGGCGGTCTTTTGCCAAGTGCTACCCATGTCTGTCACAGCTAAAGACCTGCCCGTTTTAAACATTTTTTTTGATGGAGAGCTTGATAACAGCGAATACCGATATGGTAGGATGGAACTTACGGACAACGGCAAGACAACATTATTGCCAGCAAAGTTTAAAACAAGAGGTGCCACGGCCTTGCATTATACCATGAAGCCATCGATGAGCATGAAGCTTCGCAATGTGGACGACACTGAGATTGACAGTTCACTTCTTGGCATCAGGCACAGTTCGTCGTGGATACTTGATGCAATGGCGATAGATCGAATAAATATGAGAAACCGAGTCTGTATGGATATATGGAATCGAATGTATAGACTGCCATATAACACAGCCTTTAATGGTCGCTGTGGCACAGATGGGCGTTTTGTTGAAGTGTTTGTAAATGGGATATATAAAGGGATCTATTGCTTGTCTGACAGGGTCAACAGAAAATTACTGAATCTCAAGAAGACCTCTGCTTCTGATGAAAGCGCAACAATTCGCGGTGTGTTGTACAAGCACGGTACAAATGATTATGAAGACCAGAATACTCCAGGGTATTTTTGCGATTCGACAGTATTTATACCCCAATGGCACGATGCGTGGGAACTGACATATCCCGATGACTATGCAGGAGGAAAAGCGTGGGCACCACTTGCTGAGTATTACCGCAACCAAAAGGATTTCTCGTACATTGAAAGCCACTTCGACTATGACAATGTGTTGCATTACACTCTGTTTGTCATGGCACTTGGTATAAGTGACAATTGGGGCAATAAAAACCAGTTTTGGTCAGTAAGAAATATTACAAAAGAAAATTGGAAATTCATAATTTCCCCATGGGATCTTGACACTTCTCTTGGCGGACATTACAATGGCAACTACCATGACGGCATCTACAACATGGAATTTACTCCCGAAGTTGTCATACATACGGCAATTATGCCTTTCAGCTCTTTTTTTGTACATAAGAACATGAAAGAAGACCTGAAAAATCTGTGGCTTGGTTACAGAGAGTCTGTTCTTTCTCCTGACAGTGTTGCGCAAAGGTTGTATGCTTATTGTGACCTGTTTGAAGGGTGTGGAGCATGGGCCGACCAATACAACTATTGGCAAACATTCAAGTACAAGCCGCAGATGATCCCAGACTTGAGAAGAGAAGTTCAATTGATAATAGAATGGTACCAAAATCATTGTGACAGCATGGACAAGTATTTTGGTATAGAGACTACTGGCATTAATTTAGTAAAGGAAAAGGACGGTGGTCACGGGCAATATTACGACTTGAATGGAAACAGATATGACTACCGGCCTAAAGGTATTTATATTCACTCAGGCCACAAATATATCGGCAGATAGACATGATATTCTTATGCGGTATGTTATTGTACCATGCAAAGATGCGGTTCAGTCAAAGAATGTCCAGTTGCCTGGTGTGTTGAGTTGGCGGAATTTGCTGGTGTCAGGATGTGAAAGTTGTTTTTTTTGTTAGGACAACTGCAATAGGTGTAGGCCTTTCTCTTATATTCTTTACGACTATTTCTGCAATGTCATAACCAAAGTAACGCTATTCTCCATAAACTGGGCATTCCCTTTCTGGCCAAAAAATATAAAAGCGAGATTTTAATTCTGTGCATCAGGCTGGCAAAACTCATATTTATGCCAGAAAGTATATGCAGGGAGTCTTCCTTTGAGCCTTCCTTATAGACATACCCCGCATAGATTGCAATGCGATAATTCAGTGCCTTAAGCAGTCTTACAGAGTTTTTTTTGTCTGCAAATCTCAATATGTCGGAATGTATCACACTGTGTGCATAGATTATTTTGTCTGTCCGTTTTGAAAAAAACAAGCCTGTAATGCTGTCTGAGTGAATATGTATACGATGATAGCAACCTTTCAGCCATGCTATCTTCGGTTTAGCCAACAATATTCGCAATCCCCACTCCAAGTCATTCCAATAATATAATGTCTCGTCCCACAAGGCGTTTGCAAGGGCAAACGAACGTTTTATGAACAAAGATTGGGTCGCAATGATGTTACACACGATTTGGTGTGTCGGGTCAGAACTACACCATGTTCTTTTTGTTCGTGACATTCCGTTTTGAAAAACAATCTTTGTTTGGTAAGCTACGATGTCATAATCCTCTTCCTTGGCTTTGCAATAGGCCTTGTCAAGCAATTCGGGAGAAAACTCGTCATCAGAATCAAAGAAACACACATATTCTCCTCTTGCCGTTCGCAGGCCTGTATTGCGTGCAGCGGAAGCCCCTACCCGAGGCTCTTTGACCAAAGAGAGTTTCAGAGTGGTTTGGTCAGAGAGTTCTCTGCACCGTTGTTTCACAAGAGCCGCTGTTTCCGAATTCGAGTTGTTGTCAACAAATACGATTTCAACATTGGGCATTCTGATGTTTGAGAGACTTCTAAAAAGTTTCTCAATGTATTCAGAACGGTTGTGGAAAGGAATTATTATAGAGATTGCGGTCATAGGCTGTCCTGCAGTTTTTGTAGAGTCTCTATCTTGCCGACATCGGTAAGCTGCAATCCATTCTGTTCAATGCCGTAAATATGCAGGTCTTTACATTGATTGATGTAGAAATCCATAATCCCGAATTTTGATGGCCACTTCTGCATGTGTTCAACAAGATGTTTGCAGACTACATGTATTCCTGAAAAGGCCAGCATTTTGAGACCTTTGACATCAATTTTTTGAAACGGACTTCTAATTTCACCCGTCCTGATGTCTGTCCAACCTACAAGGCGCATATCTTCGTTAAACAGCAGATAACGCGTAGTTTTGCGCGAACTGACCAGCAGCAGGGCGTCCTCTTGGCCTATAGCATCATATAGCTCTCCTAAACGGGCGTTGCTACAGATGTCAACATTGTGTAGTAGTACAGGCAAATCCGAGTTGTCGAACAATATTGGTGAGGCATGGCGAAGTCCACCGCCTGTATCAAGAAGACAATCTGATTCGTCGCTGATATTAATCTTGATTGCTTTACCATTGAAGAGTTCGATATATTCGTTGGATTTTACATAGTCGATTATTTGCTGTGCAAAGTGATGAACATTGATAGTAATATCGTCAAATCCTTCTGCAATCAGTTTCTTAGAAACATGCCACAGCAAGGGTTTGCCGTTGAGTTTTACCAGCGCTTTGGGTCTGTCATCAGTTAGTGGTGCAAGGCGAGTACCCATACCTGCCGCAAAAACAAAAGCTTTTTTTGTCATGATTCGTTAAGTCGTTTTGGGTAAGAATTTCTTGTAGAGTAATCCTTTAATGTAACAACAGCCTTTCTGTGAATACCGTCAACGATGATAGTAACAGGCTTTGGCATCCTGACGTGCCTTATATGCTCTGTTTCAAGAACGGCATCAAGACTGTCAAGGTAATTTTCGTTGTATAGACCATCGTCTTTAAATGGATTAATCGTAAGATAGCTGACACCAAGTGAGGTGAGATTCTGGAAGAAGTGCGTACCTTGTGACGGCTCTGGTTGATAGCTGTCCAATCCTGCCTCAACAATCACTTTAGCGGCAGAAATGTGTGGCCATTTTACAGGGATGCCTAACCATTCATCGCTGCTTCCCCATCGTCCTGGACCGATATATATGCAATGTCTATTTTCAGACAGAAGCGATGTGTTGATTTTTTCTATCTCTTCTGCAATTTGGGAATTATTTGACTGGCTGAAATTTTTTGTCTTGATGTATACGATGTCGCACACGTCAGACAAAACACCGAATCCAATGGCATTCTCAGAGCGTAAAATGCAGTCTTCGTCAGGAATGTGTGCTACATTCAGGTCGATATTAATTCTATTGTCAACCATAGGTCTGATTTGAAGAAGGTAGAACTCTCCACTTCTGTCATTGTGCAAGTTGACGGCAAACTCTATCTCAACAGGCCGTCTCATTTCGTCTGCTCCATAAAGAAGGACGTTTCTGACCAATTCGGGAAGTGGAAACACCCCGTTTTGCAAGACTCCAGAAAAGGAGATTATCTTTCTATTTCGTCCCTCATAGAAACCGTCATAAATCTGTTGGTCTTCTGGAACAAAAGTAGAACATACATATTGTAAAGTTCCGTCTGCCTCTGCCTCTCTGACAGGAAGTTTCTGTAGGTTAAATCCATCATCTGTTGTAAACTGGAGCTGACCTTTGCTTAAATCCAAGGAGAGAAACGAGGTTTGGGTGTCTCTTAACGCCAAATCCAACTCACTCATTTGTAGTACATGGTTTGGAAATTTTGGACAGACCCTTAGTGCGACCCCTCCGTCGACAATATATTTACCTAGGCCAAAGGCCAATGCCACTACACCGTTTTCTGCCTCCTCGTCGTCTATAGGATAATAATTAACGCTACGTGCCACTCCGCTTATTACAGGGTAAAACCTGTTGCCATGCCTCTCTCCTACCATTTCTTGCAAAATTACAGCCATTTTCTCCTGGTCTATAACATTTTGTGTGGCTGTCATATAATCTTTTGACGCTTTGAAATAGACAGAGGCATATACTGATTTTATTGCAGAAGTAAGCACATGTAGACGGTCTTCTATATCTCCGTCTGATGGTATCATGTATGTGGAATATACCCCAGCAAACGGTTGGTAATGGGCATCTTCAAGCAAAGAGGAGGATCTGACTGCGATTGGGCCTTTAACAACCTCAAGAAAAGCCTCCAAATCAGTTTTCAACGAGCGTGGAAATTTGGCACAGATGAAACTGTCCAATATCTCTTGGTCGGTGAGTTTATCAGTCAAGGCAATCGGATATAAATTGTTGCTGTCCATGAACGAATCAAACACGTCCGTACACAAGACGACGGTTTTCGGAATCATCACAGGAGCTATGTCGTTAAGCTCATTGTGTTTTTTCATAATATGGTCAAGAAAAGCCAGACCGCGCCCCTTGCCACCCAGAGAGCCCTCACCTATTCTCGCAAAATTACTGTATTGGTCAAATCGTTCCTTTTGGAAAATGGCTACGACTCCTTTGTTTTTCATCTTTCTATATGCAACAATAGCATCGAAGATAATCTGACGATGAGTGTCAATGTCTTGAAGTGAAGTCCACAAGATGCCTTTCAAAAAGTCTGACAACCCAAACAACGCCCTTGAACTGAGCCAGCGGCTGATGTTGTTTCTTTGTATGTGCCACAACAGCGATTCACTAGGAACAGTCAATATCTGGTTTTGCAAATCTCGCAGATTATGTACTCTGACAACTTCTTCGCGAGTTGCAGGATCACGAAACACAAAGTCTCCGAAACCTAAATACATACGCAGGACTTCCCTAAGATCCTGCTCCATTTTCTTTGAGTTCTTGTTTATGAAGTGATAGCCACATTCCCATGCTTTTGCACAATTGTTTTCTTCGGAGCTGTCTAAGATCAAAGGAACGTAAGGGTCTCTTTCTCTGATGGATTTGAACAGCTTAAACCCAGCATCTTCATCTTTTTCTTCCTCTTTGGGATTAGCACCTTTCACAAAATGCATCGGGAATTTACAATCGCTGATTACCCCCAGTGCATTATAGCCGAACCGTTCGAAGATATCCCATGCTTCTTCATAATTGCGCGCAAGCACAATTTTGGGGCGTCCTCTCATTCTAAGAGTTTCCAGCGTAGTATTTAATGCTTCTGTAGCGAATTCCAAGCTTTGCTGCAAAACAAACTTATACAGTGATGGCAAGATTGATGAGTAGAAGCGTATGTTGTCCTCTATCAGAAGAATCATTTGAACACCAGCCTGAATATCATACTCCATATTCATGCGGTCTTCAATAAGTTTTATAATAGTTATTAGAAGGTCGGTATTGCCAAGCCAACAAAACACATACTCAAAAATACCAAGGTCTATGTTCTGCATTCTTGCCGTAATGCCGTGGCTGAATGGTGTCAGTACAACAATGGGGATTTCCTCATGCTGCTCTTTGATGCTTTTTGCCGTGTCAAACACATCGTCAGCTTCATTTACAGACTTTGACGGCATGCAAATCACAAGGTCTATTTCGCCATCGTTGAGGTGGGCTTCCGCTTCATCGCGTGTGCTTACCTGTATGAAACGAGGGGGAAACCTCAGTCCCAAACGTGCATACTCCTGAAAAATCTTTTCATCAACACGTCCGTCATCTTCAAGCATAAATGCATCATAAGGGTTTGCCACAATCAATACATTGCAGATGCGACGTCTCATCAACTCTGTAAACTGTGTATCTTTAAGCTGCACTTTCATAATGGGATACGCATTTCCAATTCATATTGGGGAACAACATTTTATTATATATTATTATATATTAAAACAAGAATAAGTGGGAAACTGTCTTTGCAACAGGCAAAAATGTTGCTTGCACCCACAGGACGCATACTATCTGATAATATTAAGTGCACCCGTCTCGCTGTCCATGATATAGCCTCTGACTACTACATCGTTAGGCACAAGGGGATGATTCTTTACCAAGTCAACAGTTTCGAGTACCGATGCTTCCACATCATCGAATCCATGGAGCCACGAATCCAAATCGATGCCACAATGCTTCATCAGTGAAATGTTGTGTTCGTCAATGCCGCGTTTGCGCATAAGTTGCAACATTTCCTGACTATCCATGCCTTGCACACCACAATTTGTGTGGCCAATAATCATGACTTCATTCACACCAAGTTCGTAGATTGCCACAAGCAGCGAGCGGACGGTTGAATCAAACGGATTGGTAATAGTGCCACCTGCATTCTTAATAATTTTAACATCACCGTTTCTAATCCCAAGGGCAGCAGGCAATAGTTCAACAAGGCGTGTATCCATGCATGTTACTATAGCTATTTTCTTGTCAGGATATTTGCTTGTAGAGTATTTCTCATACGCTTTGTTTTCAACAAACTGCTTGTTGAATTCCAGCATTTGTTCTATCATTTTATCTAAGTGTTAGCATGATTATCTAAAACGTCACAAACAGGAAATTATATGGTAAACACCAGAAAACATATTCTCGGGAAAAAAGCAAGTTAATACTGCTCGCTGTCGTTAGGGAAAGACACGTTCTTAACATCTGTCACAAATTGTCCGACGGCATCAGTTATGACCGTAGACAAATCTGCATAACGCCGTAGAAATTTGGGGTGGAATTCATTGTCCATGCCAAGCATATCTTGCGACACAAGCACCTGACCATCAACACCATGTCCTGCACCGATGCCAATGATGGGTATTGTTAATTCCTGAGTAACTTTTGCGGCTAATTCCGCAGGGACTTTCTCAAGGACAATCGAACAGCAGCCTGCTTCTTCAAGGAGGTGAGCGTCTTTGATAAGTTGGTTTGCCTCGTACTCGTCTTTTGCCCTCACTGAAAAAGTTCCATATTTGTTTATGCTCTGTGGCCGTAGTCCCAAATGTCCCATAATCGGGATGCCCGCATCCAAAATTTTTGATACTGTTTCGATGATTTCCTCGCCCCCCTCAAGCTTGACGCAGTCGCATCCTGTTTCTTTCATTATTCGAATGGCATTTGTAACACCCTCGGTTGCATTGACTTGGTAAGAGCCGAATGGCATATCACAAACCACCAACGCACGCGAGACAGCCTTTACCACTGATTTGGCATACCCTATCATCTGGTCCACCGTAATAGGTAATGTGGTTTTGTTGCCCAACATGACATTAGAAGCAGAGTCTCCAATAAGTATGGCATCTACCCCTGCTCGGTCTATAAGTTTCGCCATAGTGTAGTCATAAGCCGTAAGCATGGCTATCTTCTTGCCCTGCGCCTTCATTTCCTTTAGACGCAAGGTGGTTACCTTGCGGTTATCATCAACGAGATATTTTGACATAACATAAATATTATAGTTATCACCCTGCAAAATTAAAAAATAATGTTTACATGCATCGTTTTTTATAGTATTTGTTGTGCCCACTTCCAGAGGAATTAGAACAAATCAACAGCCTTATCAGAACTGCGTCTCAAATTCTTCAGACAATTCCTGCAACAACAACAAACTCTATGCAAAGCTTTGTGTATATAGACTTTGTACGACAAGTACGCACAGATGCTATTTGGAGATTCTTTTTAATAATCTCAGAATTTGCCAGCGATAAAGCAGAACTGCCAGAAGAAAATAGACACCAGCCTGTATCCAAAGGCCATAGTACTCAAACGTAAGGTCTCGGAGCGACACGCCCATATTCTGTATGCGCACATAGCCGTTCATGCCAAAAGTGGATGGGAAAAGCCATGACACATATTTCCAGAATGGTGGTATTGCCACGCCTGGCCACGACACTCCTGAAAGAAACAGCAGTGGCACAGACAGAAAAATGAAAAGCAATATGCAATCTTCACGTCGGTATACCAGCGCCGAAAATACCATGGCAAAAGATATGCAGGCCAACAGATAGGGCGTGAGAAATGCTAAAAAGGTTGCATAATCACCTAATTGCGGAAGCCCGAAGCAAGGTGTGACGATACTAAACATATATATGCCCCACAAAAAGAACAACAGGAAGTAGAAAAGAGTTTTGCCAATCACTATGTTGAAAGCGTTCTTATAGTCAAGATGGAATGGAATGATACTCCCATGCCAGCGTTCACGTGTGTTGCCCGTCGACATGCCTATGCCTAACAGCAGCATCTGGTGTATGATTAGCATAAACACCGGTGGAATCAGGAAAGCAGCATACCCGCCTTGTGGATTGTAGAGTGTCACATAGTCGTACTCTATGGGCATACGTGTTATTTCCTCTTGCCGCCCAGTTGTGCAGTGCTGGTATTCTACTTTGATTTTGCGGTTCACTTCTAATGACACATTATTGACTGCAATCATCAGTGCCTTATAATATAGTGTAGAACTCATGTCGCAATAAAGCCCGATATTGGTTTGCTGGCCATGCCATAAATCCTTATCAAAAGATGAGGGGATACGCATTATGCCATAGGCTTTTTGGCGTTTTACAAACTCTTCGGCTTCAAGCATGCTGCGACAGGTGGCGCAGACTCTGACATCTGGGGTTGCATCGGTCTTGCGGACGAATTCACGGCTGATGGCGGAGTTGGACTCATCAACCACAGCAACAGGGACTTCGCGTACCACTTCATTAGTATATACGTAGGCATACAACAATGGATAGAACAGCGGAGTAAGAATGACAAAGACGAGTATGCCCTTATCACGCATAACATTGGTAAATTCATGATACCATATATATAGGATGTTCTTGATGTATCTCATCTGGTTGTCTCTATTGCTTGTATTTATACTTCAGAAATGCGGCACGATATCTCCACAGGACGGTACATGGCAACAACACGAATATGAGCAGAGCTACAACTGACGGCCATACGTATAGTATAGAATATCCGTCCAATGCCTGATTTACATAAATCAGATAATAGTGACGCAATGGAAAAAACCATGCCAACGACTGCAGAATGCCGCTCATGGCAGGCACAGGAAATGCAAATCCCGACATAGACACAGACAGTACTCCCCACAATGAACACAGACTCATTGCCATGCGCATCTGTCCCAAAAACAGACCGAAAAGAAATACGCCAAAAGCCTGTGCCGCTAATACGGAAACAACTCCGAGAAGCATCATCGGAAGGATACCCGAATTACACGGAAACATCAGAATCTTATAGAAATATACGTCATAAAAAAAGAACATGAGCGAAAAGACCAATGTCTGCGGCAGCAGTTTGCCTACCAATGCCATTGTAGAGGAATACCCACTTATGTAGTATAGTTCGTGTTGGGTACAGAGCTTCCACTCCAGACCGATAGTATAGGTTGTAGAAAGCATGACGAGCAGAATAAGTATGCCTGGTACAATGGTGTTGTTCAGGCATACCGAATAATCCACATAGGGATTGTTAAGCGGGTGTGTCTCCACTACAATAGGCTGCAATACGCCCATAGCCTGCTTCTCAGTCAGTCCTTTGCCATACAAAGTCTCGCGTGTAAGCGCTATTCCAGCAAGTTCGCATGCGCGTCGCAGGTCTTTCATGACAAGTGTGCCTGGCATGAGATATGCTTCGTTTGTATAAAACGAGAGGCGTGGCTGACGGTTGGCTATGGCATCCTCAGTCATCTTGTTCGGAATATAAAAGAAGCAATAGATTTCACCACGCTGCATTGCACGCCGCGCTTCGCTGAAAGACGAATACCTCGCCACGAAGTCCGTCTCCTCCATGGAGTCGATTATACGGATAATTGTGCGGGTTGTTTTTGTGTCATCGTTGTCTACCAGCCCCGTAGGCAGTTTTGTAGGAAGCCCTTCTCCCATCAGTGAAGAAAAGAAGATCGTACACAACACTGGTGCCACTATCATTGTGAAAAGAAATAGCGGACGATGAGCGAACATGCGCACTTCACGAAGGGAAATGGCTCCTAATCTGCCACAGATAGATTTCTTCATACGTAAAACGTAAAGACATTAAATCACTATCTCTGCATTATTGCCGACATTCCGCTGCAAACTCCCTCCTTTTCCAAAGAAGTCAGAGGACGTGCCTGCACCTCGAATGTCTTCAAATCAAATCCGTCAAGAGCTTTTGTCGCTTTCCAGATAGCGAATGAACCGACATCTTTCATCTTTGTTATGCGAACGGAAATTTGTTTGTCAATGGCAGGCAGATAGACCTTGGTTACAGTCCCGACTTTCAAGCCTGGCAGATAATCCTCGCGTATGTTGAACGTGAACCAGATGTCGTCCATGCGCGATATGTTCATAATAGGTGCTCCTGTGCCTACAAGCTCACCGATCTCGGGAAAAATCTCGGCGACTTCTCCGTCAGCCGTCGCCAGCAAGACCGTTTCGTCCACATACGACAACACTTCCTTAACAGCTCCTTGGGCACGCCTTGCCTGCGCAATGGCAGCATTTTTTTCTTCGTGTCGTGTGCCTGTGCGAGCCATGTTATATTGTGCCAATGCAGCTTTTTCGGTTGCCTGCATCGCCTCAAAATTGGCTTTGGCTTCATCGCGCTTCTGTGCTGGCATCACCCCCTGTTCAAACAGGCGGTTGACTCTGTTATATGTCTTCTCCGCTACGTCAAGGCCAGCCTTTGCTTTCTGCCACATCTCATAGGTCTGCTGTATCTGCTCCGGTCGTGCTCCGTTCTGGGCTTTCTCTTCCTGAGCAACTGCGGCAGCATATAGTGCCTCTGCCTGCGAAAGTTTAGCCTGCACATCGGGAGCTTCGAGTATCACGAGTGTGTCACCTCGGCGCACTTTGTCGCCTTCTTTTACTCTTATTTCAAGCACTCGTGCTGGCACCTTGCTTGATATGCGGTAGTCTGTCGTTTCTGCTTGTCCTTGTATTGTCTCTTGCTTGTCTGTCATGTTCAGACCAACAATAACGGTCAGAATAATAATGCCGATCAGCACTGTGGCAAAAGCAAATACGACAGTGAAATTTTTCTTTTTCTTCATGACAATATTCCTTATTTGTAGTTTGTACTTAGTGTTCCCACCGACTTGAGTAGATATAAGTTTGCAAGCCGCAGGTCAATTTTAGATGATACGTATTCTGAATGACTCTTCAACCATGCCGTCTGTGCCTCCAGCACGTTGCTCACGGGCATTACGCCTTCCTGCAGTCCAAGCGTAGCATAGCGAAGGTTTTCGTCAGCTTCGTCGCAACTACGGTGGGCAGTTTGCAGACGTTCTGCTGCTTCCTGCACTTTCTGCCGGTTCTGATTGACTTGAAGAATGACTTTCTCACGGTTTTCTTCTATTTCTGTCCTTGCGGCCTGCGCTTCCGCCTTAGCCGCCTTTATCTTGTAACAGCGTTCACCGAATGTAACCAGAGGAACACTGACTGTTACGCCTATGTTCCACATTCCTCTCATCTTTCGTTCGAAGCCGTTGAACATAGACGGATTACTGGCAAGTCCGCCAGCTGTCAGTGCAACCGTGGGCAGAAATTCTGAACGCACCAGCCTTACCTTCTCCTTATAGATATCGGCAGAGAGCGACAGCATGTTTAGTTCGGGGCGCAATGCCAACGCATCATTGACTTCTGCTCTAATGGGTGTCGGGTCGCTCTTTGCAGCTTGACTATCCTCATCAACAAGCACAATGGGTGTGTTGATTTCAAGTCCGCATATCTGACAGAGGAGCATACGCGAAAGCGAAAGCCCGTTGTCGACCTGTATCAAGGCAACCTTCGCCTCATTTACTTTGACCTTAACGCTCAAGCCGTCTGCTTTTGTGGCAAAGCCCTCGTCAATCATCTTAGTCACATCGCTGTCAAGTCTGCATACCAGCTCAAGATAGCTCTCTGCCAGTTTCTTTTTGCTCTGCAACGACACAATTTGCCAGTACGCCTCGTCTACGTCTACAATAATATTCTGTAGCGTGAGGTCGTGCTGTTTTTCGGCAATTTGTTCCGCATATTGTGAAATGCGGTTATAGGCTACAATTCTGCCGCCCATATATACAGGTTGTGTCATTAATATACCCACCACCCCCATGTTACGTGTGTCGGTTTGGGCAGCACTGGCAAGTTTGCCACCTAGTGCATCAAGCACACCCGAAGCATCTTGAAGCGATGGAACCGCATTCGAGAGTATCTGACCAAGATGGCCAAGATTTTCCTTCTGCCCGCCACTCAATAGCGAAATGTCTCTTGACGAGTGCATATAGCTGCCAGTGGCATTTATGCGTGGCAGATACCTTGTGGCAGCGGCTTTGCGTTCATAAAAAGCGGCCTGTCGTTTGTTTCCAGCAATGCGCAACTCCTTGTTGTTGGCTATTGCAAGCGCACGGCAACTGTCAAGCGACAGGGTCACAATAGGCTCTGTTGCGACAATCTGGACTGCAAATAGCAACAAAAATAGCAACGATGCGACTATATATCTCATATTCATGTTCTATATTTCTTTTTTTATAATGCAAAATTAGGACAGTATTATTATGATAATGTAATGAAATAGTTCGGAAAAGTGTTCCAAACAGGAACAAGTACTGCTATTAGAACACTTTTTTTGACATACAGAACACTTTGCGTCTCGTTTTTGTGGTATTTTTGCACAAATAATTCCAAAGCAAATATTAAGATGGTTGTCAGAAAAGCAAATTTCAATAACAACGATCTGCACAAGCGGATGGTTTTTAACAACGGAGAGTTAATGTTTGTAGACAGTTTAAGAGAAATGAACGTTCCCTCCATCATCAAGAATGAAATCTGGATATTGATATTGGTGCTGGACGGGCAGGCGACATTCAGTCTTAACGAAGAGACATATAAAGCCGCCAAGAACGATGTTTTCATTTGCCTGCCCAATACTATCATCGAAGATTGCATGACAAGCGTAAATTTCAAATGCCATTGCGTTGGAATGTCATCCGCATACATGATACGCAATTTCCCCGTTATTGATAATTCATGGGACATCATGGAGTTGTTTTCAAAACACCCTTTGATCTCGTTGACCGAAAAAGAGGCTGAAGTGTTCTGCCAGTATTATGATCTGTTGTGTTCAAAGATTCATCTGCCGTCTGTTGTGCAAGAAAAAGTCATCAATACACTGATGCTCGCCTTCTTCTATGACCTGCAGCACATCTTGGGGCGTACGGCCGAATTCAACCTATATAATTTCACTTCGAAAGAATATCACCTGAAGAAATTCATCGAGATTATACAAAAGTCTTATCCCAAAAAAAGAAGAGTTGACTACTACGCTAATCTTCTCAACATCACACCGAAATATTTTTCGACAATATGCAAGGAGCTGACGGGAAACTCTCCCTCACACATCATTGACAAATATGTGATGAAAGACATTGAAAATCTGATGAAAAATTCTACTAAGTCAATAAAGGAAATCGCAAACGAACTGGAGTTTCCCACCATATCATTCTTTGGAAAGTATATGCGCAGCCATTATGGTGTGTCACCGAAGGAATACAGGAGACGCCTCAACGACAAGTAGCCGTTTCTGCTTTTCCAAGAATTATCCTTACCTTAAATCCCAATCTGGCGTTCTTGGGCACAAGAAGACAGAGCATACCTGAAACTTTCGGGCGAAACGGACATCCGCATCGGCCGAAATTCATGTCGATTTCCGCGGAAACGGAATTACATTTCGGCCGAAAGGGGTTAGGTTGGAACGTGTTATATTGAAGCCAGGTAACTGTTTGTCAGTGTAATATTGTTATAAAAACCAGTTTAATGTTTTTAAAACCCAAAACGGTCATTAGGTCGTAAATGACATCTTTTTTGTTACTTCTTATTGCCTTTTATTTTTTTATCAGGCACCTGTTGCTTGTTTTTTTTAGCTCAAAATAGCCCGCTATTATTAGCTAAAACGACAAGCAAAACGCCGCAACGACATGGCCGTGAGGCTTTGATGGTGGCCAAATCATCATTTAATCTCGTAACAAAAACGTGACGGACTTGTGAAAACACTAAAAAAGTTCTAAATTTGCATGGTAATATTACATTATTGGTATATTTGCCCTTATATATAATAGTGTTCCTAACCGTAAAATCTTCAACAATCCATGTCTATAAAAAAAATCCTTGCGCTGTCAATTTGCTTATTGATTTCCTGTGTTTGTATGGCACAATTTTCAAACCCTGTGTCTGTATCGGTAAAACAAAAACGTACATCACAAAACACGATGACCGTGGTATTCAGTGCTGTTATAGAACCAGGCTGGCACGTTTATTCCACAGACATCGCTGACGGCGGCCCTACTCCTGCGACTTTTAACGTCGAGAAGGCAGAAGGAATAAGGACAAGTGGAAAACTTCGGGCAGTTGGCAAGGAGAAACACAAGCACGATGAGATGTTTGGAATGAAAGTGAGTTATTTTGAAAACTCCTGTGTCTTTGAGCAGGATTTTATTATAACCGAAAAACAGTATTCTTTGGCCGGCTATCTTGAATATGGAGCATGCAGCGACAAAAACTGTATGCCGCCCACAAGCGTTGATGCCATAATCTCTGGTAACGATGGTCCGACAGGAGGAAATGAAGATACGACAAGTGGGGCTGTGACAGAGAATTCTGGAGAAACAGAGAGTGCTGGCAATGCAGCTTTGGTCGACTCGTCGGCAACGGTAATCACCAATGCCTCGGTACACCCGAATGACAGTTTGTGGAGTGATGTCAGCCTGCAGCTTAAGGAACTTAATAATGACGCCCAAGACTCTTCACAAAGCGATACCACACTGTTGTGGTTGTTTGTCATGGGGCTGACAGGTGGCCTTATTGCACTTTTCACACCGTGCGTGTGGCCGATAATACCCATGACTGTCAGTTTTTTTCTTAAACGTGCGGAGAAAAAAAGCCGTGGTGTTTGGGATGCAATAATATATGGTGTGAGCATAATAGTTATATATGTTACATTGGGAATAATCGTCACTGTTGCATTTGGCGCCAATGCGCTCAATGCTTTGTCGACCAACGCATTTGTAAACATATTCTTCTGCCTGCTGCTTGTTGTGTTCGGTATTAGTTTTCTTGGGTTCTTCGAAATTACCCTGCCAGCTTCGTGGAGTAACAAGACTGACGAAAAGGCAAGAAACAGTTCTGGGCTGATAAGTATTTTTGTCATGGCCTTTACTCTGGCATTAGTTTCGTTCTCATGCACTGGTCCTATAATAGGTTTCATGCTGGTAGAGGTTGCAACCGTGGGCAATATTCTTGGCCCGTGTGTCGGAATGTTGGGGTTTGCAGTCGCCCTTGCTCTGCCGTTCACGCTATTTGCCCTATTCCCTGCCCTGCTTAAGAAAGCACCCAAAAGTGGCAACTGGATGAACACCATCAAAGTTTTGCTCGGATTTGTTGAAATAGCCTTCGCCCTAAAATTCCTGTCTGTGGCTGACCTCGCATATGGGTGGGGATTGCTTAGCCGTGACACTTTCCTCATAATTTGGACTGTTCTCGCTGCAATCCTTTCGCTCTATCTTTTCGGAGTCGTAAGGCTGCCTATTGATGGAGTAAAAAAAGGCCGACGTTCCATTTACAAAATCCTGTTAGGTATAGTATGCGCAATTGCCGCCATAAGCATGGTTCCTGGAATTCTTGGGAAGCCGTTGCCTGCCATAAGCGCATTTACACCGCCTATGTACACGCAACACATAAAAGTGTTTAAAAACGAGAACGTAGAGGCTTCATTTAAAGACTACGATGAGGGTATGGCCTATGCACGTAAATACAACATGCCTGTTCTGATTGACTTTACTGGATATGGTTGCGTGAATTGCCGTGAGATGGAGCAAAAGGTATGGAACGATCCGCAAGTAGCAGCAATACTGAACGACAAAGTTGTGCTGATATCTCTCTATGTAGATGACAGAACTCCCCTGCCCCAGAAGTTGACGGCTGTGGAAAATGGAAAGATGACGACATTGCGCACCGTAGGTGACAAATGGAGCTATTTGCAAAGGAAGAGGTTTGGTGCCAATGCACAACCGTTCTATGTCTTGTGTGGCGCAGACGGAATGCCAATGATGCCATCCTATGGGTTTGATACTGATCCGCATCATTTTGTCAAGTACCTCAAAAAGGCACTATACTGAAAGTCTGACATGCAGTAGGCCTGCACCGAATTGTTTTATAGACTTGAAAATGTCCGACTCGGGAGAATGATGGTGTCCTGTTGTTATATTTTGTTGTATATCAGTTCTAATCAACGGAAAAATCACTAACTTTGCATGCCTGTTCGGCTTACAGGGAAAGCCTGTTGGTTGGAAAGTGCGGCCTTAGCATGTCCAGACATGCAATATGCCACCGAAAACAGAATTTAAAATTAACATAACATAATAACCAAAACGAACTATGGCACAAGAAGACGTTTTTAAAAAGATTATATCTCATTGTAAAGAATATGGTTTTGTTTTCCCGTCAAGCGATATTTACGACGGACTCGGTGCCGTTTATGACTATGGTCAGAACGGTGTTGAACTCAAGAACAATATAAAGCAATACTGGTGGAAAAGCATGGTCCTTCTGCATGACAACATTGTCGGTATTGATAGTGCCATCTTCATGCATCCTACAGTGTGGAAGGCCTCAGGACACGTTGATGCTTTTAATGACCCATTGATTGACAACAAGGATTCAAAGAAGAGGTATCGTGCAGATGTTCTTATTGAAGACCAGATTGAAAAGATAGAGGAAAAAATACAAAAAGAAATAAGCAAGGGACGCAAGAGGTTTAAAGATGCTTTTGACGAGGCTCAATTTGTAGCAACAAACGGACGTGTGGCAGAACTCAAGGCCAAAAGAGATGCCTTGCATGAGAGATATGCGAAAGCTATGGAGGCCAATGACCTTGAAGGATTGCGTCAGATAATCATTGACGAAGAAATAGTGTGTCCTGTCAGTGGCACAAGAAACTGGACTGAAGTGCGCCAGTTTAACCTCATGTTTAAGACCGAGGTTGGTTCTACTGCTGACGGAGCTGCAACCATATATCTCCGTCCCGAAACCGCGCAAGGTATATTTGTGAACTATCGCAATGTGCAGCAAACAGGCAGAATGAAAATTCCGTTTGGCATCGCCCAGATTGGCAAGGCTTTTCGTAACGAAATAGTAGCGCGGCAGTTTATCTTCAGAATGAGGGAGTTCGAGCAAATGGAAATGCAGTACTTTGTTAAGCCTGGTACAGAAATGGAATATTTCAAAATGTGGAAGAAAATCCGCATGGCATGGCATCAGGCACTGGGTTTCGGTGCAGAGAACTACCGTTTCCACGATCATGAGAAACTCGCCCACTACGCCAATGCCGCTACTGACATAGAATTCCACATGCCGTTTGGTTTCAAGGAAATAGAGGGCATACATAGTCGTACAGATTTTGACCTGTCACAGCACCAGAAATACAGTGGAAAGAAATTGGAATATTTTGATCCCGAAGAAAACAAGAGCTATGTGCCTTATGTCATTGAGACTTCAATTGGGGTAGATCGCATGTTCCTTTCTGTCATGTGCCACTCGTTTGAAGAAGAAAAGCTTGAGAACGGTGAGACTCGTACGGTGTTGCATCTGCCTGCCGCTCTTGCCCCAGTAAAACTTGCTGTGCTACCTTTGATCAAAAAAGACGGTCTGCCTGAAAAAGCAAAAGAAATAATGAATGAACTCAAATTTCATTTCAACTGCAAATATGAAGAAAAGGATACCATCGGCAAGCGTTACCGCAGAATGGACGCAATCGGCACCCCGTATTGCATCACGATAGATCACGATACCCTATCTGACAACACTGTGACACTGCGCGACCGTGACACCATGGAGCAGACCCGTATTAAAATATCTAATATACTGCCAACCTTGGAGGACAAGGTTAGCCTAAAATCATTGCTCAAGAAGATATAAATTGAACAATCATTACAAGTTGAGTCTAATGAAACGAAACTTAACATTCATATGTCTAATTGTAATCTGTTCGTCAATCTTGCTTTCCTGCAAAGATGATGACGGCGAGAAGAACAATGAATTCTCCAATTGGAAGAGCCGCAACGAAGCATTCTTCGAGTCTGTCAGAAATACTGCTATTAAAGAAATCAGACAAGCTCGGGCTCAGTATCAGGACAATTGGGCAGACCACTGCAACTGGAGGGCATTCCAAAGCTATTCTTTAGGTCAGGGGTCAACGGCAAACAGCATGGACGACACGATATATGTCAAGGTTATAAGGTCTGGCAATGGTAGTGGCTGTCCTCTTTCCACAGATTCGGTAAGGGTGTTCTATGCAGGAAGACTAATGCCCAGCGAATCATATAAAGACGGAATGATGTTTGACCACAGCGGACAGTCCAATGTAATGAACAACATTTTTGACCACCAGACAGGAGCTCCCGCGTCTTTTTCTGTTTCAGGAAATGTCAGAGGGTTTGCAACAGCCTTGCAGCACATGCATATCGGGGATTTGTGGCAAATCTACATTCCATATAAACTTGGGTATAAGGAATCTTCAAGCGGTTCTGTACCAGCCTACTCCACGCTGGTCTTTGACGTTGAATTGTTGCAATACGCAAGAGCAGGAAACAAACTTCCCCAATGGAACTGAACCAACATGACACGATGACGATAAATTGCAATGGGAAGTTGTTAGACCTTTCCTGCCCTCAAGTAATGGGCATTTTGAACATAACCCCAGACTCTTTCTATTCGGGAAGTCGGAAACAGACAGAGTGTGATATAGAGCAAAGAGCTCTTGATATTCTGCGTGAAGGAGCGTCAATCATTGACATAGGAGCATATTCCTCGCGTCCTGGAGCGACAGACATAAGCAGCGAAGAAGAAATGAGCAGATTGCGCAAGGGACTTGCTGTTGTCAGAAGAGTATTGCCTGACTGCATACTCTCTGTTGATACTTTTCGTGCAGACGTTGCAAAAATGTGTGTTGAGGAATATGGTGTTGACATTATAAACGACATCTCGGCAGGAGAACTTGACCGTGGCATGTTTGAAACAGTGTCCAGACTTAAGGTTCCTTATATCATCATGCACATGAAAGGTAATCCGCGCACAATGCAGCAATCTCCTTCGTATGAGAACCTAATCAACGAGGAAATTCTATATTTCAGCAGGAAGGTCAATCAATTGCATGAACTTGGCGTGAATGACATAATTATAGATCCTGGTTTCGGCTTTTCAAAGACTCTTGAACATAACTACCAACTTATTGCCCACATGGAGGAGCTTCATGAACTCGGGTTGCCCATTCTTGTTGGCATTTCAAGAAAGAGTATGATTTTCAAACTGCTTGAATGTACACCAGACGAAGCCCTTAATGGTACTACAATTTTGAACACTATAGCCCTCACGAAAGGTGCCAGCATACTCAGAGTACATGATGTAAAGGCATGCGTGGAGGCAGTAAGGATTTATTGCAAAATGCAGTCAGAATTATAAACCCCACTATATGATTACATTTGGCATCAAGGACATAATAGACATTCTGCTTGTAGCCACATTGCTGTTCTATATCTATCAGTTGATGAAGCGATCTTCTGCCGCAAACATATTTGCAGGCATTATAGTGTTTGTCATCACCTGGATTCTTGTGTCACAGATCTTCAACATGAAACTGTTGGGTACAATCTTTGACAAGTTAGTTTCAATGGGTATGATAGCTCTTGTAATTGTCTTTCAGGAGGAGATACGTCGCTTTTTCTCTTCTGTAGGCACAAGGTCGAGCGCATTTCGATATTTCTATAAGAAATCAAAACAGAGTTCTAATCACGAGGATATCATGCCAATTGTACTTGCATGTAAAAAAATGAGTCAAGATAAAATTGGAGCTTTAATAATAATAGAGCGTTCAATAGGTTTGAATGAATACATTTCTTCGGGAGAGGAAATTGACGCCAAGATTAATAACAGTCTGATACAAAATGTATTTTTCAAGAATTCTCCCTTGCACGATGGGGCAATGATAATCAGAGGCAAACGAATAGTTGCTGCAGGATGCATACTGCCTGTATCGCATAGTGCAGACATACCAAAATCACTCGGTTTGCGGCACAGGGCCGCATTGGGCATCTCGCAGAAAACAGACGCTCTTGCTATAATTGTATCTGAAGAGACGGGAAGCATTTCCTCTGCAATTGACGGTAAATTCCAACTTAATCTTACCCCCGACGAACTTGAAACAATTCTTACCGAAGAATAGCAAATGTGTAGAATGGACTATATTTTCATGGTGTGAAAAATGCGCCAAGTGGTTTTGGTACTAAAAAAACACACATCTAAATGCGTATATATCAAATAAAAAGAGTAATTTTGCACATCGATTAAAGCAAGAAAAAGTAACCAACAAAAACTTAGTCCAATATGACAAAAGCTGATATTGTAACAGAGATTACAAAGAAAACTGGAGTAGATAAGGTAACAGCTTTGGCTGTGGTTGAAGCATTTATGGAAAGCGTGAAAGAAAACATGATCGAAGGCAATAATGTATATTTACGCGGTTTTGGCAGTTTTATACTTAAAAAAAGAGCCACAAAGACAGCACGCAATATATCACAGCATACAACAATACTTGTTCCAGAACATAATATCCCTGCTTTTAAGCCAGCAAAAGTTTTCAGCGAAGCTGTTGCTGATATTAAATAAAAAACACAAACGAAAAACCTATTAACAATTTAAAAAAATAACAGTTATGCCAAACGGAAAAAAGAAAAAAAGACATAAGATGTCTACCCACAAGCGTAAAAAAAGACTGAGAAAGAACAGACATAAGAGCAAGTAAGTCTCTATGTTACCTCTCACGCGTTTGAGGTTAAAATAAAAGTTTTAAGGAGCAAACTTGACGGTCAATTATATAAGAAAAGACTTCAAGTTTGCTCCTTGTGATAAACAAAGATAATTTGAGACTATAGACTAATGAGTAACGAAGTAATTATAGACACCCAAAAGAAAGAGATAAGCATTGCGCTTCTTGAAGATGGAAAACTGACAGAATTCCAACGGGAAGAGTTGCAGCAATCTTATTCTGTTGGCAACATGTATCTTGCAAAAGTAAAGAAACTGATGCCAGGATTGAATGCATGTTTTGTAGATGTTGGATATGAACGTGACGCATTTTTACATTTTCTTGATTTGGGGATGAATTATTTCTCCTATCAAAAATATCTCAAACAAATTAGGAATACCAAAAGAGCAATCCCTATAAGTAAGGCAAAAGTGCAACCTGTATTGGAAAAAGACAAGGCTATACAGGAAGTTCTTAGTGTAGGAGATGAAGTGCTAGTACAGATTGCAAAAGAACCAATTTCAACGAAAGGGCCAAGAATTAATTGTGAATTGAATTTTGCGGGCAGATTTCTGATACTTATGCCCTTTGACAACAAAATCTCCGTTTCAACCAAGATACGTTCTTCTGCGGAAAGGAAACGGTTAACACAACTGATTTCAAGTATCTTGCCAAATAATTTTGGTGTAATTGTACGTACTGTAGCAGAGGGCAAGAAGGCGGCAGAACTTGATCAGGAACTAAAATCGCTGATAAAACGTTGGGAGACAACAATACAGAGTGTCCGTAAATGTACGAAATATCCAAAACTCGTGTATGAAGAGACAAGTCGTGCTGTCGGGTTGTTAAGAGACTTGTTTAGTCCAGAATTTGAAGCTATTCACGTAAACAATTCTGATACTTTTAATGAGATCAAAGATTATCTTAAAGTAATCGCTCCAGAAAAAGAGAACATTGTCAAGCTCTATAATGGCCAGATACCCATTTTTGACAAATTTGCCGTTACGAAGCAGATAAAATCCTCATTTGGTCGCACTGTAACATTTAAACACGGTGCTTATCTGATAATAGAACATACAGAAGCATTGCATGTTATAGATGTCAACAGTGGAAACAGGTCAAAGAATTCTGCAAATCAGGAAACCGGTGCCATAGATGTGAACATTGGCGCTGCGGACGAAATTGCACGTCAACTTAGGCTAAGAGATATGGGGGGTATAATCATTGTAGATTTTATTGACATGACCCAAGCTGAACACCGAGAACAGTTGTATAAGCATATGGTTGAGATAATGAAGAAAGATAGATCTCGTCACAATATCCTGCCGCTTAGCAAATTCGGCCTGATGCAGATTACCCGTCAAAGAGTAAGACCTGTTATGGACATAACTGTTGAAGAGACGTGCCCCTCATGCTTTGGCACGGGTCACATCAAGTCCAGTCTCCTGTTTACCGACACATTAGAGCGGAAGCTAAAAACTCTTGTCATGGAGCTGGGACATGCGAAACTGCGTCTGTATGTACACCCCTACGTATATGCCTATATTAATCAAGGAATTATTTCACTGAAGAAGAAATGGAAGATGAAATATGGTTTAGGGGTTAAAATTTGTCCAGATCAGAGCCTTGCTATTCTGCAATATAGATTTGTAGATACTCATGGTGACGAAATTGACATGAAGGAAAAACATGATTGATTACCAAACTGCAGGTTTCACGTCAGACGATTTTTATCGCTCTAAATGTTTCAGAAAACTATCTTCAAATAAATAAGCAATAAAACATTAATCTCAAATGGCTGCGACAGACGACAAGAAGATTATCTTCTCAATGGTAGGAGTAAGCAAAACTATCCCTCAAAGTCAGAAAACAATATTAAAGAACATTTATCTTTCTTTTTTCTATGGTGCTAAAATTGGTATTATCGGTCTAAATGGTGCGGGAAAGTCAACGTTAATGAAAATCATTGCAGGTGTTGACACACAATATCAGGGAGATGTTGTGTGGAGTCCTGGTTACAGTGTAGGTTATCTGCAGCAAGACCCACCGCTTGATGAAACGAAGAATGTAAAGGATAATATTAAAGAGGGGCTTCAACAAGCGTATGATGCTCTTGAAGAATACAATAAGATTAACGAGCTTTTTGGCCAGGAAGAGTATTATAGCGATCCAGAAAAGATGGATAAGCTCATGCAACGACAATCTGAAGTGCAGGATGTCATTGACGCAACTGATGCTTGGAATATAGATACAAAACTTGAGAAGGCGATGTCAGCTTTGAGGTGTCCAAGTGGGGACAAGGAAGTGAAGCACCTGTCTGGAGGTGAACGACGTCGGGTTGCACTGTGTAAACTACTTTTAACAAAGCCTGACGTGTTGTTACTTGACGAGCCTACTAACCACCTTGATGCAGAATCCATTGACTGGCTTGAGCAGCATCTTCAACAGTATGAAGGTACAGTTATCGCCATCACACATGACAGATATTTTCTTGATGATGTGTCAGAATGGATCTTGGAGCTTGACAGAGGTGAAGGTATACCATGGAAAGGCAATTATTCTTCTTGGTTGGAGCAAAAGACAACCAGAATGGCTCAAGAAGAA
>ENA-ORPK01000571-ORPK01000571.1-human-gut-metagenome-genome-assembly--contig:-NODE-571-length-33767-cov-4.263259_pt1 | contig 33767 bp, 20 predicted proteins | sample MGYA00242139_ERZ509068 | MGnify/ENA primary metagenome ERZ509068 (study PRJEB26280, sample SAMEA2338687) | human gut metagenome | biome: human gut; feature: human-associated habitat; material: faeces... | reverse complement strand
TGCCGCTGGGCATGTTCTGGTATTGGCATGTGATGCCGACGTAGCCGCCTTGGTCGGTGATGTTCTTTATGTAGAGTGGGGCAGTGACAGAGACTGTGCCGTCATCAGGGTCTACTGAGGTCTGGTTGCATATTATGTTGGAGCCGTTGGGGTAGATGTTTCCGTCTGGGTCACAGAACTGGAAAGTATCACCTGAGGTTTGTGCGTAGGTTAGTGTGCCGGCTATGATGACCAGCAGTGTTGTGCATAGTGTTTTCATCTTATTCTGTAGGTGTTATTTTTTCTGTTATCGGTTGGGCGGTTGCCTGCTTTACATTCCGGTTTCGGGTGTCGGTAACGAAGGCTACTACAGATATGTTCTGTGGGTTCCAGTGTGTGGGAAGTATGTAGCTGTAGTTTTTCTGTAAGCTTTGGCCTTCGGTGATGCTGACGGCATCGCCCCAAAGGTCGGGCGTGACGTTGGCGCGGAATGCGTGGCGGTGGTTGTATTGGTAGTCGCGGCCTTGTGGCGTGTCCTGCAGTGAAATGATGTTGTCTTCTGTGAGCCACACCTGCAGATAGCCATCGGTATTACCGTCAGTGCCACTGACTTTAACATCAATGTCAAGGTGGCGCTCATCGGGGGTGTATTGGGTAGCAAGACTGATAGCTATAGGGGCGGTCTGTTGTATTTCATTTCTGACCAGGCTGCCCCAAGTGGTATATGTCGTGGCTTCTGCTGTGGTGCGGTTGACAAGGCCGGAGGGCTGTGCGGGGCTGCCCCATGCCTTGTAGTATTGGTTGCCAGTGGTGGTCATGAGACCTTGGTATCGGCCTGTCGGGTTGTAGTTCATGCCCAGACCGCAGTGTATGGAGACTACTATGATGTTCTCTTGGCCGTATTGGGTTATGATTTTCTCTGTCTCGTTAGCAGCGTATGGACAATTGATACATTTCTGTCCGGTGAAGTCTTCGATGAGAACAGTGCGTTTTACTGGTGCCGGCTTGACGTATATCAGTCGGTCGTCGAAATCGATATTGCTGCACGAGCCGAGTGCGACAATAGTGATGGCAAGGGTCGCTATGTGGGATATGGCCTTGATTTTCATGGTGTTGACCTTGGTGTGTCTGTTCAGAAATTGTAATTGTATGACAGGCTTACGCCTTTGCTCCCCGGTATCCAGCGACACACTCCACCGGTGCAGTTGTAGCCGGGACGCGTGCGGCCGTAGCCGAGTTGCAGTCGGTGGGCTGAGTATGTGAATGTGACGAATCCGTTATAGTAGTGGCGCCCTGTTTCACCGATATTGCAAAGGTCAGACAGGGTGAACATCCAGCGTGGTCTGACCGACAGTTCGGCGAGGGCGAAAACCCAGTCACCTTGGGCTCCGTGGGAGTTCCAAGCAAAGAACTGACCGCAGGAGGCTTGACTTGACTTCATGTATTGGGCTTCGGCACGGAGGGTCAGTTTGCGGTGCATGGTCCATTTGCTGTCGGCCACGAAAATATGGTTCAGAACATCTTCTACGTTGCGGTGGTCCTCGCGCTCAATGGTCTTGAGTTTGCCGTTGTTATAGTACTGGTTCATATACATTAGACTGAGGTGGAAGCGTGGGCTGTATTTCCGCCCATACTGTATGTTTAGGTCGCGGTAGTATGTTGGGCCGCACTTGAAGTAGGCCGCGCGGTAGCCGTCAGTACCGGCTTGTACACCGCTCGCGTCGTGTTTGCCGAGAGCAAAGACGTGTGAGTAGCAGAGTTTTATTTCAGATGCGTGTCGTCCTTTTGGCTTGTAGCCGGCTTCGCCTTGGAACGCCCATTCTCCTTCAGGGCGTGTGGCGTAGGGGTAAAGGGCTGGCAGTGTGTATGTATGTTCTGTTGTAAAGGCCGGCATGTTGTTGATGTTTGACGATATGCCGGGAATGCTGCGGTCACTGCGAAAAGTCATGTCGTCAGAGCGTTTGGCTTGTGCCAGCACGCTTAGTCCGCGGGTTGAGTATGAGGCCGAAAGCATGGCAACGTGGCCTGTGCGGTAGATGTAGTGGTTGTGGAATTGTGGGTCGTGGGTCTTCCATGCACATTCGGCAAGGAGGTCAAAACCAGCGGTCTGCAGTTCTGCCCGAACGTCAAAGGCGTTGACATAGGCGGGCAGACGCAATTTGTGCGTGGCGTCGACCATGATGTCATCGTTGTCGGGCGACTGGTATTTGTTTACCCACGAAGCGCCGAGGCTAAGGCCGGTGCCGTGTTCCTGCATGCAAGGTATCCATTGGTCGATGTTTAGTTCAGCATCAAGGCCGCATATCCACGATTTATTCCATTTCCAATAACGGCGTTGCTTGCCGATAAGGCCTTTTACCTGTATTCCATGGTAAGGTCGCACTGCAAGACGTCCGCCAAGTAGGGAGTTGTCTATGCCGAGACTCCGTTCCTGATAGGTGCGCATAATAAATCCTGAGCCGAACTGTTCGTAATATGTTCCAAGAGTAAGGTCCCAATTGCGATAGTGTGACTTGACCCAAAAGTGGGGCACGCCCCAACCTTTGAAGTCTTGCTCGGGAGAGGTGGCGTAGCCTGGCAGGGGAAACCGTGTGAACTCGAAGCGAAACCCGGCGTCAATGTGGTTGCTGCGGAGCGCCATGTCGGCATAGGTGTTGGTCAGCCCCCATTCCTTACAGTCGTCAGTGCTTGCGGCATGGTCTTTCACGGGAATGAGTATGTCGCTCTGGATGCCACCGCTGGCGGTGAACTTGTTTGCAACCTCCTGCGCCGTGATGTTGGCGGCGGTGACAAGGGCGACTATGGTAAAGAATATTCTTGGGGTCATGGGAATGGTGGTGTTGTCTGCATGGCGTGAAATGTGCAGTCCCTTATTTCTTCGGAAGTTCTCTAATCTTTGTTATAAGTTCCTCCTCCGAACCTTCGGTGTATCCGCTGTGCCTATAAACTATTTTTCCGTCGGGGTCGCACACTATGACAAACGGTATCATTTCACCGCCAAAAGACCGGCGGAAGTCGCCGTTGACGTCAAGCAGCACTTCGTAGGGCCATTCATGCAGGTCAACCAGCGGCTTTACCTTGTTTGCGTTCTGCGCTTTGTCAACAGACACGGCATAGAGCGTGACGCCAGTCTCTGTCTGCCAGTCCTGATATACTTCGGCAATGGCGGTAAGCTCACGTATGCAGGGCTTGCACCATGTTGCAAAAAAGCTTATAATAAACGGACGCCCTTGGCTGGCGAGAGTCGGCGTGTCGACTGTTTTACCACTGATGTTTTTGAGTCTGTATGATGGCAGCTGTGCATTGGCTTGGCCGGCAAATGCAATCAGCATTATTATGACCAGCGGCAGCATTTTGTTCTTTATGCGGTTCTTTACTGTCGGTTTTGTGTTCATGGTTTTGAGGTTCAGAAATGGGTGCTTAATTACACAAATATAGTGATTTTTCCCAACATGCAAGCCCCTGTAATGGGTTTTGTACACCTGCATAGATGTTTCCTGCAATACACTTCTCTTTGTTTGTGCTGTCCTTCAGAAAATGCTTTCCCGACGGAGCGAAAAAGCGTTCTTGCGTTCTTCTTTCGGCCGATGCGGTTGTCCGTTTCGGCCGAAGTGTAATTGCGTTTCGGCCGAAATGCATAAGCAAACCGCCCGAAACGCCACCGTTGTGACATCTGTTGGGTGGGAATGGTTTGTCATTATGGGGCTGGGGCAGTAGTGTCATAACCCCATGAGGCGATTCGCCGGACATCGCTGTTTGGGTGTCAATGTGTAGTGACTGCAATGCCCTATGTGCGTTCGCAGGTAAAGTTCTAAGTACGCTTTGTGTGTTTCGAGGTGCGCTATATATATAAAGTACGTGCGTACATTATATTATTGTATCTCATAACTCTGGCAACAAGGGGTGGGGGTGTTTGGTCAGTTGTCGGTGTGTGGTGATGTCAGACGAAACTGCAAAGCGCTGATGTCAGATGGCCTTGTTGTAACGTGATAGATGTCAGAAAATATGTTAAGACATGAAAATATCGCTAAAATTTACTAAACAAAGCCCAAAAACCGTTTTTATTGTAAACAAGTGTAATTTTGTGGTATCAAAAGTGTGTTGAATTGCTAAGAATTATTAACTTTGTGCCTTACATAGTGTATCTATGTCTAAACGAGAGAAGTAAAAATAATATAAATTTAAAATCAATGTGTATGAAAAACCGTTTGTTCAGGTTTAGCAAGAAGCTCTTCGGAGCAGTTGGCTTGCTTTTTATCGGCGCGTTGATGTATTCTTGTTCAGATGATTATGATCTGCCTGACAAAACTCCAAGTTGGTTGGGTACGAGTATCTACAATTATCTGGAAAAACAAAAGAACTACACCAACACTATTAGGCTGATTGATGATTTGGATTATGCAACTGTGCTTTCAAAGACTGGTAGCAAAACGCTGTTTGTTGCCGATGATGATGCCTTTGCGGAATTCTTCAAGAAAAATGATTGGGGTGTAACTTGTTATGAGGACTTGACCCAACAGCAGAAGAAGTTGTTGCTTCACACCTCTATGCTCGACAACCCTTATCTGCTTGAGATGTTGCCCAACCTTACTTCGTCTGGTACGAACGTGAGCGGTGGCAATCTTGACCTGAACGTCTGCATGCGTCGTCCGACATCATTGGAGATTACGGACTCCATTTCATTCTTCAGTTGGAACAGCCCTGCTATCCCGTCAAGCTACAATGCAAGCGACAAGGACTTCTGGGCACGTTTCAGAACAGAGAGCAAAGGCGGACTCTATATGGCCAACGACGGTAGCGTGCCTATGATGATTCACTGGATTAACGGCCAGATGGAGGAACAGGGCATTACCGATGAGGACTTTGAAATCATTGCCGGTCGCGCGCGTGAGAAGAACGACGTGTTCATCTATGGCAGCAAGATTCTTGAGCAAGACGTCACATGCCAGAACGGTTACGTAAACAGACTCGACCGCGTGTTGCTCGCTCCGACCAATATGGCCGAGATGATTCGCACCAACGGTCGCACAACTCTCTATAGCCATTTGCTTGACCGCTTCAGCGCTCCTTACTATAGTGCTTCGCTTACATCTTCTCTGCGTCAGCTGCCTGGATTTGAGGGCGTTGACTCAGTCTTTGAAAAGCGTTATCTTTCAGAGCGTTCCAAAGGTGCTCAGGCTCTTAGCACCGACCCGTATGGCAAGAAGGTTTCATACTACCTCAACTACGACCCGGGGTGGAACACATATTACAATGCAAGTCGTGGAGTGCAGCAGGACATCGGTGCCATGTTTGCTCCTACCGATGGTGCTATGGAGAAGTTCTTCCTCCCAGGCGGTGGTGGCGAATTCCTGATAAACGCCTATGCCACAAAGCCTAACACCAAGGAAAACCTGATGGAAAACCTCGACCAGATTCCTCTGGAGGTTATACAGGCCATGATTAACAACCTGATGAAGATTTCGTTCATTGAGTCTGTGCCGAGCAAGTATCTTTCTATCATGAACGATGCTCGCGACCCGATGTTCTCTGACGTTTCTTCGGTTTCGGCATACAGGGCAAAGATTGACACCTGTCTCATTGCAAACAATGGCGTGGTTTATGTTATGAATGAGGTTCGTACACCTGCCAAGTATGCTTCGGTTTCGGCTCCTGCCCTTGTGGGTGACAGTCTCAAAATCTTCAACTGGGCTATCACTGCCGACGACAAGTACATCACCAATCCTAACGCAGCTCCTCTTAACTCGTTTATCTCCACATATCTGTTGGCTATGAGCTCCAACTTCAGTTTCTTCATTCCTACGGACAATGCGCTGAAATGCTACTACGACCCTGTTTCTATGAGTCTGACACAGCCTTATGTGCTTTCGTTCAGCTACGACCCGAAGAATGTGGCTAACCCGATTTCTGCTTATGCCTACAAGTTTGACCCATATACATATCAGGTGGATGATGTGAGAATCAACACGAGCATCAAATCAACACAAATCAACAACCGCCTCAAGGACATGCTTGACCAGCATATCATCGTGCATGACTCTTCGGACGTTGACGGAATCTTGAACACTAAAAAACAGTTCTTCACCTCAAAGGGTGGAGCCCCTGTAATCGTTCATACTACTCCTGGCATCGTTGGCACCAAGGTGCAGGGTGCATGGCAGCTCGAGCATAATGAGTATGCCACTGTAAACGAGTATTTCGACCAGACAAAGAAGACCAACGGCTATGGTAACGGTATGACATACATCATCGACAAACCTCTGCAGGCTACTGTCAACTCTGTATATAAGGTGTTGTCTGACAACGGCAACGAGGGCTCTCCGTACGAGAAGTTCTTCCAGCTCTGCCAGGTTGACCCTGACGTGCTCGAAGAGGCTGGTTTCGCTGACGAATACTCAAGCCGTGCGGATAAGGACAAGGCTTTGGCTAAATACCAGATATTCTCGTCTTCAAATCCTTGCATGGACTATAACGTACGTTTCTTCAGCACTTACCGCTATACAGTATATGTTCCTACTAACGCTGCTGTTGAAAATGAAATCAACAAGGGCTTGCCAACATGGGAGTCTATTTCCAACTACATAGAGCTTGCTAAGGCTGAAATATCTCGCAATGAGGGTAAGCCGGGCTATGACGTTGAGGCTGCCACCGCTGCCTACAAGACCAGAGCACAGGCCATGTGTACCTGTCTGCTCAACTTTGTGAAATACCACTTCCAGGACGATGCCATCTATAACGACAAGAACAGCATACCGAGCACGGAGTACGAAACAGCTTGTATCAATGCCGAGACCAACCGCTACATCACTGTTACGGTGAAGAATCCTGGCAACAACAAGCTTACCGTAACCGACAAGACCGGCAAGACGTTGTCTATTGATGCTACACATAACAATATCCTCACACGTGACCTCCAGTTTGACAAGGCAGGCTCAAGCGCTTCGACAATTGAAACATCGTCGTTTGCCGTGATTCATCAGGTTGTTCCGACCTCTGGAAGCGATGGAGCACTCAATTTCGTGAAACTTCCAAACGGTCGCTATGAGGGACTTTACAATACTTCTGCCAAGGCTAAGGCTTTTGTGAGAAAGTATCCAATCCGATAAAAAAGTGCAACTATGAATAAGATAAAGTATTTACTGTTATTCATTCTCTGCCTTGGCATTTCTACTGTTTATGCCCAGAAGAGAATTTCGGGACACGTATTCAATCCTAAGGACGGTCCTATCATGATGGCAAACGTACTTGAGATCGACGCCAACAACCGTATCCAGTCTTCTACCCAGACCGACATGAGCGGTAACTTTGCATTGACAATCAAGAACCCTAAAAACAAACTCAAGGTTCACTTCTATGGCTACCGTGTGTTTGAACAAGTTATTGGTGACAAGACTTCGTGGAGAATTCAGTTGAATGAGAACACCCAGTCACTGAAGGTGGTCAATATTGCAGGCCGCAAGGTCGTTAAGTCAAACGGTCTTGTCATTCCGCAGCGTGAAGTTTCGGTGGCAACACAGAAGCTTGACATGGACGAAATGAAAGGTCTCGCTTTTGAGTCTGCCGACCAGGCTCTGCAGGGACAGATTGCAGGTCTTGACGTGGTTGCAAACTCTGGTAACCTCGGTTCTGGAATGAGCATGCGTCTGCGTGGTGTTACCACCATTTCCGGTAACCAGGAGCCTTTGATTGTTGTGGACGGCCATATACTTGAAAACTACACCTCTACCGATGTGGACCTTCAGGATATGGACAACACCGAGCAATTTGCTAACCTTCTTGCTGTCAATGTGGAAGACATCAAGTCTATCGAGGTAAAGAAGGATGCGGGTTCCTGCGCCATGTGGGGAGCACGCGGCTCTAACGGTGTAATCGAAATCACCACCCGCCGTGGTAGCAAGGGTAAGACCCGCGTGTCGGGAAGCTATACCTTCCAGGGCAGCTGGTTGCCTACCGGCATGAAGATGCTCAACGGTGACGGCTACACCATGATGCTTAAAGAGGGTTACTTCAACCCCAAACAGAGTGACCTCACCTCTAATATTATAGAGCTTATGTACAGAAGCGAAAAGCCGATGTACTACAACAACTACAACAAGAACACCGATTGGGTTGACGAGGTAAGCCAGTTTGGTACGGCCAACAAGTTCTACGTCAGTGTAAACGGTGGTGGTGACCAGGCACAGTTCCGTATCTCTGGTGGTTATGACCACGAAACAGGTACCATTATCAAACAGGTGCTTGACCGTTTCTCAACCCGTATGACTCTTGACTACAATGTGTCTACACGTATCAAGTTCAGCTCAAACTTCAACCTTACCTATACGAAGAACCAGCAGAACTATGTTGACATTCTTGCAAAAGCCTATGACGCTATGCCTAATATGAGTGTCTACCGTTATGACGGTGATGTCAACACGGGAGAATATTTCAAGATGTATCCTCGTGCAGCCGCTCCTGGTGAAGTTACCGACGGTTACACCTCTTATTATCTTAAAGACATGATTGATAACGGCAACCCTGTTGCTTATGCAAATCTTTCGTGGAAGAATACGAGCCAGTATGTTATTACCCCACAGTTTGAACTGGAATATAAACTTATGGGTATTGACGGCTATAGCACTCAACTCAACTACAAGGGTGAGGTCTACATGAACTCAACTTCTAATACCACTGATGCCTATTTCCCTGGCTCGCTCTCCACTGACACTTGGTCAGCGACCGACGGTATCAACAGAACTGCAACATCAACATCGCGTAACTTGAGATTTGAAACAACACACACATTGATTTTCTCTCCAAAGCTCCCACGCGACCACTCGCTGCAATTCCTGCTCCGTGGACAGTTGACAACATCTGACGGTGTTTCAGAAGAGATCAATTCAGCCGGTGTAGTAGGTGGTATTACCGACCCGACCATCAGCGCACAGCTCAAGAAGGCCAGCACCTCTACCTCCAAGTCTCACGGACTGAATGGATTGATAACAACCCACTACGCTTTCAAGTCTAAGTATATTCTTGACTTCACGCTGCGTGCTGACGGAAGCACCTCTTTCGGTAAAGACAAGCGTTGGGGATACTTCCCTGCAGTGTCTGGCCGTTGGAACATCAGCGACGAATACTTCTTCCGTCCGTTCAAGAAGTATGTCAACATGCTTTCTGTTTCTCCAGGTTGGGGTGTAACGGGTAACTCACCTTCTACCAACTCCATCATGTATAACACCTATGCTGCCAACGGCTCCTACGGTGCAAACGGTAACACATTGGTTGCCATCTATCCTAAGAACCTTCGTCTTACCACCATGCAGTGGGAGAAGACAAGCTCTTGGAACGTAGGTTTTGATCTTAATGTTCTTGAAGACCTCATCCAGATGAACCTTAATATCTACAACAAGCATACGAGCAACCTTATACAGCAGAATGTCAAGATTCCTTCTTCTACAGGTTACTCTACACTTGACTACGCCAACGTAGGTACGATGAAGAACAAGGGATGGGAACTTTCTCTCAACACGAAGCCTATCTTTAAGATTGGCAAGTTCTCGATGAAGGCCAAGTTCAACGCCTCTCAGAACCAGAACCGTGTGACATCTATGGACGCAAGCGTTCTGTCTTCTCTTAACGGTGACTTCAACTACAAGAACGTAACAGAGGATGGCGGTTCATATCTCAGCCGTGTGCAGATTGGCAATGCCCTGTATTCTATCTACGGTTTCCGCTACAAGGGAGTTTACCGCTATGACTACGAACACTCAGGTTACTTTGCTGACCAGTCTAAGAACGACGTGTTCGGGGCAAACACTGCTGCAGCGGCCGCCGCACGCGGTGAGAACGCCACTTGTCCTATCGCACACGATGCTAACGGCAATATCATCTTTGACGCAAGCGGCAACCCGCTCCGCATGTACTACAACTACGGTGGTATAAACTACCAGTTCTCTGGTGGTGACGCAATCTACGAGGATATCAACCACGATGGTCAGATAAACGAACTCGATATCGTTTATCTCGGCAACTCCAACCCGAAGTTCAACGGTGGTTTCGGCCTTGACTTCTCTTATGGACGTTGGACTCTCAAGACAAGTTTCAATGTGCGTCTCGGTGCGAAAATCATCAACAAGGCACGTATGAAGGCTGAAGATATGCGTACCAACAAGAACCAGTCTACCGCTGTAAACTGGCGTTGGCGCAAGAACGGTGACATTACCGAGATTCCACGTGCCATGAACGCTAATGCAGGTGCGTCATACAATGCACTTCCTTCTGACCGTTATGTAGAGTCTGGCGACTTTATGCGTCTGCAGTATGTACAGCTCTCCTATAGTTTCGACACCAAGGATTTGCGTCGTTACGGCTTGAAGGGCCTGAGTTTCTATATTTCCGCCAACAACCTGTTCTTCTTCACCAAGTATTCTGGTGTTGACCCAGAACATGCCGCAAGCGGTTACAGCCCTGCGTATGACGATGCAAAGACTCCTCGCTCACGTTCGGTAACATTTAGCTTGAATGTACAGTTCTAAATCTTAAACAATAGGATAATATGAAAAACATGAAGATATATAATAAAGTAATACTGCCAGTATGCTTTGCTGTTGTGGCATTGTTTTCCTCCTGCAGCGCTTTTGACGACTTTCTGACGGTATATCCTACCAACCAGATTACCGGCGAGCAGTTTTGGGAGGACAAGAACGACCTTTTGAATGTGGTTGGTTCTTGCTATGTCCAGCTGAAGTCTTTGCCTGTTGCCAAGCGTATGTTTGTATGGGGCGAGTTGCGCTCTGACAATCTTCTGCTTACCTCGGAAAGCAACACCGACTTCAAGAATATTATGAATGCCAACCTCCTGCCGACCAACGGCTGGTTTGACTGGGCTTCGTTCTATAAGGGTATCGGTTATTGCAACCTCTGTCTGCAAAAAGGACCGGAGGTAGTGAAGAAAGATGCCAGTTTCCAAGAAAATGACTGGAAGCCTGTTGAGGCAGAACTCAAGGCTTTGCGTGCCCTCTACTATTTCTATCTTGTACGTGCTTTCCGTGACGTACCGTTCGTGATAGAGGCCAACGATACCAGTGAAGGTGCTACGAACCCTGTGCCTCAGACTGCATCAGAAACCATCCTTACCTATCTTATCAACGACCTCGAAGCTGTAAAGGATAACGGAATGAAAAACTTCGGTAACGACGAGTTCAACAAGGGACGTTTTGGCAAAAGAGGCATCTATGCCCTCTTGTGTGACATGTATCTTTGGAGAGCCTCTAAGAACTCTTCAGCAGACTCTCTCGCCAAATATCCAGGTGAGGCAGAGGCTGACTACCGCAAGGTAATTGAATATGCGGATTTCCTCTCGCAGGATATGCTGGCGGATTTCAAGGGTGGAAACGGTAGCACATCGCGTGCGCTGTATTACGGTCATGAACGTTCTCCGTTCCCTAACGAAGCCCCGCTGCCTCTGTATGTGAACGACAAGAGCAAACGCGTGACAGACAATGCTTATTCACAGATCTTCGGCTATTGCTTCTCTTTGGAGGATATCTTCGAAGTGTGTGACGGAACAGGTGTGTTCAGTACTACCGAAGGAAGTCTGAAGTCAACATATTTTGGTAGTTATGCTGGTAATTTCAATGCCGGTATGTTCTCGGCTGCGGCTCCGTTCCAAAACATTTCCTCCAAGCCTGATGACAAGAATAACATATTTTCCAAGACCGACCTCAGATACTATGAAACTATCATGAAGCCGTCTGGTTCAACCGTAAATGCTGTCTATAACATTTCGAAGTTTGTTGCCAGAAGTGTAACTATTGACGGTTGTGATGACATCACTAAGACTTCATCTACTGTTACATACAATTGGGGAACTAATGAGGATAATTTTAAGGTGTACCGCATGACCGACATTCTCTTGATGAAGGCGGAGGCTATTGCCTGCTTGCAGCAGTATATCCTCAAGACAGATGATGAAACCATGCTCAAGGAAGGCTTTAGAGTTGCCAAGGCAGTGTTTGCCCGTTCTAATCCTATGATTGACCAAGCCGATGACCTTGTGTTTGAGAACTACAGTTCTGGCCAGACTCTTGAAGACTTCGTGATGCGTGAGCGTCAGCGTGAGTTGTTTGGTGAAGGCAAGCGTTGGTTCGACCTCGTTCGTTATGCTTTGCGTCAGGGCAATACCCAGAAGATGCTTGGTCTGCTCGTTGCAAAATATAGCACCAATGCAAGCGCAATCAAAGCTAAGCTCGCTACAATCAATTCTCTGTACAACCCTGTATATAAGGAGGAGATGAAGGTCAACACTGCGTTGGTACAGAATCCTGCTTGGGTAACAGATGAAACTATTGAGAAAAACTGATCCTGGTGGTCTGATATAAAGTAAATTCACAAATTCAAAAAGAATTGATTATGAAAAATAAATATGTAAAATTGGTCACCAGTGGTTTCCTTGGGTTAATGGCTGTATTTTGCCTTAATTCATGTAGCGATGACCATTACGACTTGAATTCCACCAATGCCAAGGGTACACTTTGGGAGAACCTCAGTGCCACAGGAGAGTGTAATGACTTCCTGGACATCCTTTCGAAGTCTTTGGTGAGCAAGAAGGCATATGGAGTGCCGGTGTCTATTACCTATGCTGACTTGCTGAAGGCCAGCAACTCCATGACGGCTTGGGCTCCTAAGGACGGCACCTATGATGCCCAGAAATGGAAGGACCTTCTTGCTGAGGCCAAACGGTTGGAAGAAAGCGGAGACCTTGTTGGGGCCACCGATAAATATAAAACAGTGGAAAAACAGTTCGTTAAGAATCACCTTTCCTACTTTAACTATAACGGTAGCTATCCACAAAGCAAGCGCATTGCTTTGGCAAACGGCAAGTATGTTGATTATAACGCCGGTGAGGGAACAGTGAAGGGCATAGCCATAGAAGGTGGCAACCTTCGTAATATCCCCTCTGTAAACGGTACTGCCCACGTGCTTTCTTCCTATCTGCCTTATGCCTATGACCTCAAGGAGATTATTGATGTCACCCCAGAGTTGTCATCAATGCACGATTATATAGCAGACAAGGACACCATGATATTCTTGGAGTCCTCAAGTATTAAGGGTGCAACAGTTGACGGTCAGGTGCAGTATGTAGACTCTGTGTTTCTTGAAAGAAACAAGGTAATGCCTTACATTGCTACCGCTTCGGACTCGTTGGTGGCTGCAATCTACTTTACCAACGATGCTTGGGAGAAGGGCGTGGAGCATGCAAAGAAGTTCTTCAAGTATAAGAAAGCTTATTCGTATCTTGACGAGAGAGGTTCTCTCTACACCGACTCTCTGCAGGCAGACTCTGTTCAGGAGGCCAAGGCTGTTGATGCTTTGTTCAGCAACATGTATTACAGTTTGAATGTTCAGCCCGCCTTTGACGCATCGAACGCCTCTATTGAAAGTGTCAAGAGCTTTTTTGAAAATGCTGACTCCTTGATATCCACCTCATATTACACGCAGAACAAGTATTATCAGAGGGCACCGTATTGCAAGGTGCTTACTGACGGTGCTACTCCGATAGAGGTATCTAACGGGTATGCGTTCCTTGTAGACAATTTCAATTTCAAGGCAAACAAGTCATGGCAGTTTGACTTAACGACAGAGGCAGAGGGCGGTTACTTTGTTAACACCCAATACTCCAAGTCACTGTCAACTGCAGCGCCTACGGGTGTTCGCCACGTAGTGTCAAGTGCCACAATCAATCCGAAGGTGTCGGGTAAGTTGAGTCAGGATGCTTATCAAGAGTTCCTTCCTTCCTCTTCTGCCGCAAACCCACAGGTTTCGTTTAACCTTCTTAATGTTCTTTCCGGCACTTATGACATATATGCGGTCTTTGTTCCGGAAAATATCAACGACAGCACAAACACCAGTCCGAAGGCCAACAAGTTTACTGCAACTCTTACCTATGACTATGATGCTAAGGGCAAGCAGTTGACTGTAAATTCTACAGGTGGCACAAAGGGCGTGTTCCTGACTGATGTCACCAAGGTTGACACAATCAAGTTGTTTGAGAATTACAAGTTTGATGTTTGCTACTACAACATCAGCAAATCCAACCCGATGCTTACAATCACAAGTGCGATAAAGCTCGCTGACCGTAAGAAGTGTACTCCTAACCTGAGGATTGACTGTATCTTATTAGTAGCTAAAGATGAGTAAGCCCATTAACTATAAAAATAGAATACAATGAAAAATATATTCAGCAATTATCTTTTAGGTAAGATTTTCGGTGCGGGTCTGTGCCTTTTCTTCCTTGCTGGTGCTACACCGCTCTATGCTCAGGACGATGTTACCGAGCATGACGGTGACGCAGAAGAGGAAGTAGCAGTCAAGCGCCCTGTTGTTGCCAAGCTTCCAACTTATCCGATGCGTGAAGTGAAGGGCCTGGTACTTGATGCTGCTACAAAGGCTCCTCTCGCTGGTGTCAGGGTGCAGTCGCTCAATGACCCTCGTTTCTCGGCCATGACTGGAGAAGATGGTAAGTACACACTCTCTGTTCCTACATTTGAAACTACGTTGTATCTCTCTACTCCTGAATACAATGCCATTCAGACGGCTATCAAGGAGGGCGAGCAGACTTTGGAGCTCTATAGCTCAGAGTTTAATGCCTTCTATAAGAGTTCGAATCAGGTGTTTACCAAGGCGGAGGCATCGGTGTCAAACAGTTCTGCCATTTCGATGGAGACAGATATCGAAAACACCCTCAATGCCAATGTGCTTACCACAATGCGTGGCGGAATGCCTGGACAGGGTGCCAACATGCTTATCAACGGTATCACCTCGCTCAACACTGTAACCCAGCCACTCATCGTTGTTGACGGTGTAATTTGGGATGCCCAATATGATAGATATTCTCTCCATCAGGGCTTCTTCAATAATGTGCTGAACACAATTGACCCAGAAGATATCGATAAGGTGAGGATTATCAATACCGGTACTGCTCTGTATGGTGCCAAGGGTGCTAACGGTGTTATTGAAATCACTACCAAACGTGCCAAGGAACGTGCCACACGCATCAACGTGCGCTTGTATGGTGGTTTTGAAACCCGTCCTAATACCATTGATGTTCTCAATGGCCCACAATACCGCAACTATATGTCGGACATTCTCGGAACCTTTACTCCGAGCGATGGTTCTTCAACCACTTCTGCGTTGCAGAGCATTGCTTCACAGCCGTTCATGAACGAGGATCCTACATACACATATTACAAGTTGTACCACAACAATTCTGACTGGCAGCATGGCTTGTATCAGTCTGCCTTTACACAGAACTACCGTGTCAATGTACAGGGAGGTGACGACATAGCTCTGTATGGTCTTTCTCTTGGCTACACCACTTCGGATGCAACAGCAAAGAAGAACGACTTCAGCCGTCTGAACATCCGTTTCAACACAGATGTAATCTTGTCAAGCAAACTTGATGCATCATTCGACATCTCCTATGGCCGTACCACGTACAACCTTCGTGACAACGGCTGGGCGCAGAACTACAAGACTTCAAACATGGCCTCGCCTAACGTATTGGGTGCCATTATTCCATCGATGATAAGCATTACAGATTACTTCCTCTATTGGGACGAGGCAACTAAGTCAAACAAGCTTGGCGAAAACAAAGCTGTATATTCTGGCAAGACATATACAGACAACAACAACCCGTTCAGGTTCAGCGAGGATTACGGGACGGACGCATTGGCCAACCCGTATTGGATTTTGCACAACGGTGAGGGTAATAACAAGAACTATCAGGAGCAGACCCAGTTCTCGCTCAATGTTAATCCACGTTATCAGCTTACCCCCTGGCTTCAGATTGGCGACCGTTTCAGCTATGGCATCAACCGTGTGTCAGAACTTTATTACCTACCTTATGACGGAACTCCAAGCAAGTTCGCAGAGGGCATTGGTACAATCTCAAGTGTTGTAAAGTCGCAGTTTGCTGACGAGACCACTGTGTTCAACAATCTCTATGCATCTTTTGACAAGAAATTTGGTGCACACTCTGTCAAGGCTACAGCTGGTTTCCGTCTTGCATCGTATGGCTACTCAATGAGCTATGTTTCTGGTTACAACAACACCAACGACAAGATGCCAAACGTCTCAGAATCTCTCCAGTATCTCACTTACGGTGGTACTAAGGACAACTGGATGAACCTTGCATATTATCTTGATGCAAGCTACATTTACAAGAACCGCTACTATATCAACGGAACGTTTACTGCAGAAGCATCTTCACGTTTCGGTGAAAACACCAAGGAGGGAGTAAAACTCTTCGGCACCAATTGGGGTCTGTTCCCATCATTGCAGGCAGGTTGGTTGATATCCTCTGAGCCATGGTTTGATGTGCCGGTAGTGAACTTCCTTAAGATTGCTGCAGGTTATGAAGAGTCTGGTAATGACAATATCGACTACTATGCATCACGTACGTATTTCGAAATTCAGAAATATCTTGGTGCCGCAACGTCATTGAATCTTGCTAACATCTCCAATTCCAAGATTCAGTGGGAAACGACCCGCCGCTTCAACATCGGCCTTGAGACCTCACTGCTTAACAACCGTGTAAGTCTCGGCGCAAATGTATATTTCAGCAAGACCTCTAATCTTCTTGCAAAAGTAAACCTTGATTACCTCACTGGTCTCAAGTCAATGTGGGCAAACTCTGGCGAGATGACAAACAAGGGCTTTGACGTCAATGCCAATGTCGCCATAGTTAATACCAAGGACTTCAAGTGGAAGGGAGGATTCTCGATAGGTCATTATACCAACGAAATCAAGAAGCTTCCTTCGTCAACCATCACTACCTATAACCTTGCAGCCGATGGCTCAAAGGAGAGTGTTTACAAGACCATCAAGGGCTACACCTCTTCCATCTATGGCACAGACAACATCCTCACTACAGTGGGCGAAGCCGCTGGTGTGTTCTACGGTTATAAGACCAAGGGTGTCTTCGCAACAGATGCAGAGGCCGCCAATGCAGGCAAGTACGGATATCTTCGTTATCCTACCGGTTTTGCTGGTGATTCTTACCGTAACTTCAAGGCTGGTGACGTACATTTCATTGACCAGAACGGTGACGGTTGGATTTCAGAGGCCGACAGGGTCAAGATTGGTGATGCTAACCCTGAACTGTACGGTAACATCTTTACCTCTTTCACTTGGAAGAAGTTCCGTCTTGACGCTATCTTCAAATATTCTATCGGTAACGACGTATTCAACTATCAGCGTTCACAACTCGAGGGAGGCTGCAACCTGTGGAACCAATCAAAGGCTATGGCTAACCGATGGACCTATGAAGGCCAGAAGACCAGTGTGCCTCGTGCCGTATTGGCAGGTTCTTCAGAGTGGGTAAATAACGAACGCTTCTCTGACCGTTGGATTGAAGACGGTTCTTTCCTTAAGCTTAAGAATATCCGTTTGACATACGACCTTCCGCTTTCTCTGACATGGCTTCAGGGCTTTGCAGTCTGGGCAGAGGCCAACAATGTGTTTACAATCTCAAAATACACTGGTTCAGATCCAGAGAGTTCGTGCAGCAACGGAGTCCTTTATAGAGGCATTGACGCTGGTTTGCTTCCGGTATCACGCAGCTTCAACTTCGGTGTAACTGTTAATCTGTAAAAATATCATGACGATGAAAAGAATTTCAATTATATCACTGTTTTCGCTTGTCTTGTCTGCCTGCATGTTGACAACATCATGTGATGACATGCTTACTCCAGACATGGATCGTTATGCCAAGGAGGATAAGTTTGGACAAGACTCAATTTATTCTGCGCTGGGTGTGTTGCGAAGCATCCAGAGAGTGGCAGAGCGCACCATCATTCTTGATGCGAGCCGCAGTGACATGGTTAAGGGCGGAGCATATACAACAGATTCCATCAACGACCTTGTCAACTTCAATAATCCTCAAGATGGTTCGTCTGCACTATGCAATGTTGCTGATTATTACCACATTGTAAACTCCTGCAACTTCTATCTTGCCAATGTTGACACAACCATTACCGTAAACGGCAAAAAGGAGATGCTCAAGGAGTGGGCGCAAGTACAGTCTATGCGTGCATGGGCCTACATTCAATTGGTACGTAACTACGGTGAGGTTCCTTTTGTGACAGTCCCTGTAGGAAGTACGAGCGAGGCTGACAAAATCGCTGCTACGGCAGGTAAGGCCAATGCCTCCAATCTGGCTTCTCTGCTCGTGAAGAACGGGTTGGAGTATGCCTATTCTATCCAGTATGCTGAGGGTATGCCTAACTATGGCACATTCAACAACGGAACATCATCCTACAGTTCGCAGGAGAACTTGTTCCCTGTAGAGCTGATGCTGGCTGACGCTTACCTTATGGCGAACGATTATGCTAACGCTGCCAATTACTACTATCAGTACTTCAGATATAATTGTTCTGCAACCCCGACATTCAACAACTGGCAAACGTTTCGTTGTGCATATACCACAATGAGTATGAGCGGACGTGATGATGAGACGTATGTGAACTCGGGCAGCGCCTCAAACATTTTTGATGGTAGTTCATTGGAAGACAACATCATTTGTGCAACAAGTGCTACTACGCCTGCAACCGGCCAGACACTTACTCAGATTCAGAATGTGTTCGGATTTAAGACGACCATCTCTGGAACAAGCATCTACGGAACTCCTAATGAGCAATATGCACAGCTCGTTCCCTCTAACCAGTATCTTACTACCAGTACTGCACAGCGCTATAATGCCTACACTATTGAGGGTGATGTGGTAAAGATGGAAGGTATAGAGCCTGGTGACGGCCGCTTCATTGCTTTCGCTCCCAAGTGCCGACTTAGTGGCGGTTCTACAGAACGCCTTGTTGGCAAGTTTATGAATGTTGGTGTCCCAAACCAAGGTTATAACTCCAACACGTTTTTTACTCGGGCTTCTATCAACTATTTCATCCAACTTTACCGTCTCCCTGTTGCGGTACTCCGCTATGCTGAGGCTGTAAACCGTCTTGGATTTCCTGAACTTGCGTTCGGTATACTTAAAGACGGACTTATCCAGCAGAACTTGCCTGAATACGGCACGCTGGATGTTGTAAAGAGTGACAAGAAGTTCGTGAAAATATATGATACAACCGATGGCTCTTTGATAAGAACCGATACTGTTCCCGGCATTGTTGTCGGCAAGTTGAACAATGATGGACAGTCTGCCAAAGCCGACTACACGGTTGACTCTACAACGTTGGTTTTTGGTGACAAGTATGTAGGCAACTTCATTCCTAATGAGCCAAACGACAGCATCAAGGGAACAGCTCTGTCTGAAATTCCTGAAGATGTGCAGAATAGTTGGCGTGACGTGGAATACCTCCTCAATCCAAAGGCATTTACCGGTGGTATGTATTACCTGTCAATGGAAGAGGCCAAGGCTATGACACAATACCCATTCCTCAACTTCTCTGATGCAATATGGTCGGTGGAAACCTCTGTCAACGAGGCTACAGATGCTGGTATCCATTCGCGTGGAAGCGGTATGTGTGCAGGTCGTTATGACACAGTCTACACCTATGCAAAGCAAGTGGCAGAGAAGTTGGCAGAGGAGTATGCTCGCCAAAACAATCTCAGCTACGCCGAGCAAAAAGCCTATGCCAAGACTCTTTACAATGGTGACGAGTTGTTGGTAACCGACAAGGAGGCTATCAAAAATGCGGTGGAAAATATCATCGTTGACGAACTTGCTCTCGAAACGGCTTTTGAAGGCAACCGCTATGGTGACCTTATACGTATCGCCGGACACAAGAATGAAGCAGGTTATAATGGTACAGACTGGTTCGCCTGGAAGATTGCCCGTCGTAATAACAACTTCACTGACAACGCAGCTCTCTTTGACGCTTCGCTCAAGGCAAAACTGCTAAACAAGTCTAACTGGTATCTCAGTCTCCCGAAATGATAACAACAGACCGATAATGGTCTTTATGAAAAATAAAAAAAGCGGTGTTTGAAGCAAACACCGCTTTTTTGTTCCTATAACGTTTGTACGTCACGATTTGTTTGTACTTTTACAACCGATTAGCCAAGGCGCGTTGGCGTGCTGTTATTCTGAGTCGACAGAGCCTTCAAAGATGTCATTTACGACCTAATGACCGATTTGGGATAAACCTGATGGCAGAAAGAAAGACAGTTTGCAATGGCGTAAGAAGATATACGTTACGCGGCCTGACAGTCGATACGATCAAGAAAAACAATCCTTTGTATAGTGGCAAAACATAATGAATTGGGCAGGTTGGGAGAGCGAGTGGCAGCCAGATATCTTTTGATGAATGGTTATAACATCATTGCGTCAGACTGGCACTACGGCCATAAGGATATTGACCTTGTATGCAATAAAGACGGAACAACGGTATTTGTGGAAGTCAAGACACGCGCTACTGACAATTTTGGCACGCCAGAAGATGCGGTGGACTATCGCAAGATGCGCAATCTTGTTAGTGCCGCAAATGTCTATATGATGCGCAATAATGTGGAGGGGCCTGTTCGCTTTGATGTTATTGCCGTGGTGGGGGAGAGAGAACCATTCAAGGTTACCCACTTCCCTGATGCTTTTAATCCTTACAGTCTTACGGAGCATTGACGGTATTCGCTCGGGTTGTGTTGGTCATGTTGCCAAGCATAGGCCTGAAAGGTATATGGTGACCTTAAGACTTAGTGGGGTAGAAGATGATGTGAATCTGAATGTCATTTACGACCTAATGACTGATTTGGGTTAAAATATTTTTATTTCTTACTTATTTTGTCAAATAAGATGCTTATCTTTGCAGTTCGTGCTACAAGGACAAACTGTCAGCATTTTGTTTGATTTTGTGAGAAGGCGTTGGCCTTTTCCTGTTGCCAAAGGCAATATATGTAATAAAAGAGAAACTAATACCATAAACAACATAACAACAAGCAGAACGATGAACCTCCAAATTTCAGAGCGTGCGCAAAACATGCCGAGTTCGCCAATCCGCAAATTGGCACCTTATGCCGATGCTGCCAAGCGTAACGGTATCCATGTATATCATCTCAATATTGGACAACCCGACATAAAGACACCACAATGTGCGTTGGAAGCGGCGAAGGACGTAAATATGGAAATTCTTTCGTATAGTCCCTCGCAGGGAAATAAGTCATTGCGCACCAAACTTGTAAGTTATTATGCCGAATATGGCATTGACCTTAGTCCAGATGAAATTATTATAACGGCAGGCGGTTCAGAAGCCATACAGTTTGCCTATATGGCTTGTCTCAATCCTGGTGACGAGATAATAGTTACTGATCCATCTTATGCCAACTATATGGCTTTTGCCATCAGTGCGGGAGCCGTGGTGAAGTCTGTAAAGACAAGTATTGAAAACGGTTTTCGGCTACCTTCGGTTGAGGCGTTTGAAGAACAAATAACACCAAAGACCAAGGCAATTCTTATTTGTAATCCAAACAACCCGACGGGCTATCTATACACGCGCAAAGAGATGTGTCAGATTCGCGACCTTGTGCAGGCTCATGGTCTTTATCTTATCAGCGACGAGGTTTACCGTGAGTTTATCTACACCAAGCAACCTTACATCTCTGCCTGCCACCTTGAAGGCATTGACGACAATGTGATTCTTGTAGACTCGGTGTCAAAGCGTTACAGCGAGTGTGGTATCCGCATAGGTGCTCTTATAACCAAGAACAAGGAGGTGCGCAATGCTGTAATGAAGTTCTGTCAGGCTCGTCTAAGTCCTCCTCTGTATGGTCAAATTGTGGCAGAGGCGTCATTAAGTACCCCACAGGAGTATATGGCAGAGGTTTATGAGGAATACTTGTTGCGCCGTAATTTTCTGATTGACGAGCTGAATAAGATTGACGGTGTGTACAGTCCTACGCCGATGGGCGCATTCTATACTATGGTAAAGTTGCCGGTTGATGACGCAGAGAAATTCTGCCGTTGGTGTCTTACCGACTTTTCATATGAGGGGCAGACTGTTATGATGGCACCAGGTTCGGGCTTCTATACAGACCCTAAGGAAGGGCGCAATGAAGTCCGCATGGCCTATGTTCTCAACAAGGAAGATCTTGCCAAGGCGATGGTTGTGTTGCGCAAGGCACTGGAAGAGTATAACGCCCAAGAAGGGTGACGGTTATCGCCATTCCCCTATGTTTGCCGATGCCTCAAGCTTGTTCTGCAAATGTTGTGGGACAGACTGAAATAGATTGTAGCCTGTGATTTTTTCTACGGAATCGATGGTACAGACGTAATAGTCCATCGGATGAGACTCCGTGTTGTTTGAATAGACAAAAGCTATGCCCTTCTCCTTTCCTTTGTCAAGACACATGATTGCCTTGAAGAACTTCTCTGGCACAGGGATGCGCTTGTGCAGTTTGCGATGCGGGGGGTCGGCAAACAACGGACCACACACAATGTATAATGTAGTGCTACATGATTTTACCCATGTTCTGCATGCCGATTCCAGCTCTTCCCAATCTCTACCGTTGAGAGTCTGGGTTTGCGGACAGATATTCGACAAGAAAAATGATTGTTCCATGGCTGTCAGGCTCCATTTGTTATCGGCGGCAGGACACATGTGTCCTCGGCTGTAGCCGGAAAATTTGTAGTCTTCGAGTTTTGACTGCTGCTGCTCGTTCAAATCTGGGTCTGTAGAAAAACTGTCGGTGCGTTTCACCTTTCCGTCCAGTCTGAACGGTGTCAGTGCCCAACTTACGTAATTGGGCTGTCTGGTGTCTGGGTTGTAGGAACAGGTGTAGCCTTCTCGCTCCAATACTATTTCATTAGCTATTGGTGCGGCCATCAGAGGGCCGGGTACGTTTTTTGGCTGTGCTTGGGATGTTGATTTGTGAGGCGCAGCGTGGTATGTTTCTTCGGTGTTGGGATTGCCGTATCGTTTGATGCTACATGCACCGTGTTGGCCTTCGACGACACCCAGCACTATGATGCATGCTGTAAGTGACAGAATCTTTTGTAAAGTCTTTTTCTTCATGATGGTGAAATAATTCTGACAAATCCGTAGCGTTGCCAAAATGAGGGAATATAGTTGGAATGTCCTATGAGCGGTTTGTGCTGGCAAACTTACAAAAAACGCATGGAAGTGCCAAAGCGGAATAGTATTTTGTTGTATGTCTTGGCGAGGACTCTCTCAGTTCCGACGGTGACGGCTTTGGTAAGGAATAACCTGCCAAAGAGAGCAGTTTTTGTAACAGAGTGAATGCTGATGTGTTGCAAAAAGAATGAAAAACAATGCCAGAGAACATTTTGTGGAGAGTAAATATATTACCTATAAATAATAATTAGTACTTTTGACACTCAAATCAATTACATGTTGAAATGTCTGGAGCGATGTTTTTCTTTATGCGCATTCGCAAATGGAGCAGTTATGCATACAAGAGCTTGAGCATGTTGCCCGTTTCGGGTTGGCGTTGGTATCGCAATCTGTTTAAGAACAAGCCTTGGTATAAGAAGGCTCTGTATGGATTGCTTACCTTTTTCTTTCTGCTGTTCTTCTATGTTTTCGGTGTTTATGTCAATTTGCTGTGGCTCTTTGGCAAGATGCCGTCCATAGAGAGCATAATGCATCCTGAAACCAACGAGGCTTCTGTGATATATTCTGCTGATGGGCATGTGCTTGGCAGGTTTTTCAGAGAAAACCGTTCCAACGTCAAGTATGCTGATGTAGACTCCATGTTTTTCCGTACCTTGATAGACACAGAAGATGAGCGTTTCTATGAGCATCACGGTATTGACTATCAGGGCATTGGGGCGGCGTTGAAGGATATGGTGCAGGGCAATCCACGTGGTGCTTCTACCATAACCCAGCAGTTGGCAAAGAACCTGTATAGAGTGCGCACCCAATTCTCCATGGGACTGTTGGGGCATATCCCCGGTCTAAGGATGCTTATAATGAAGACTAAGGAATGTATTCTTGCCACAGAACTGGAAATGCTTTACAGCAAGAAGGAAATACTCGAGATGTATGTGAATACGGTTGACTTCGGGTCGAATGCCTATGGCATACGCACGGCGGCTAAAACTTATTTTGGAAAAACTCCAGATAATCTCAAGGTAGAGGAGTGTGCCGTATTGGTGGGATTGCTCAAGGCAACCTCGACATATAACCCCCATACAAATTATGACCGAGCGTTGGCACGTCGGAACGTGGTGTTACACAATCTGTACAAGCATAACGATATCAGCCAAGAGCAATATGACTCACTCAGCGCACTGCCTATAGATATCAGCAAGTTCAAGATAGAGAAAGTCTATGACGGTTCGGCACCTTATCTGCGTCAAGAAATAGCCCGTCTTCTCAATGACAAGTTTGAGGACAAAGGCCTTGGTTCTGTAGACCTTTACGGTGATGGCCTTCGCATCTACACTACCATTGACAGCCGTATGCAGCATTATGCCGAGAAGGCTGTGCTTGCGCAGATGAAAATGCTGCAACGCAATTTCCGCCTTCGAACAGATGTGGCAGAACGCTATGTACAAACGGTGATACGCTCAATGCCTCGCTACAATGAAGTGAAAGACGATGCCGATTCGCTAAGACATTTTCTTGACGTGGAGCTTAACCGCACACACGAAGTAACAATCAACAATCCATATACGGGGCCCGAGACAAGAGTGATGTCTGTGCGTGACTCCATACGCACCATGTTGGGATTTCTTCAGGCAGGATTTGTGGTAATAGAACCCAGCACCCATCATGTCAAGGCGTGGGTGGGTAACTTAAACTTCAAGACGTGGAATCACGACAATGTGGTGGCGCGTCACCAGACAGGGTCAACATTCAAGGGGCTGGTCTATATGGCTGCAATGGAACAGGGTTGGAGTCCATGCGACCGCATAATAGACAAGGCGCCAGAGAGTGTCACGTTGCTAAAATCGCGCGAATCTGGCTCAAACATGTATCTCCGGTCTGCCTTCAAGTATAGTAAAAATGGTGCGGCGATAAATCTGTGCGATCAGGTGGGAGTAAGAAACGTGATACGTCTGGCCCGCAAGTGTGGCATCAATGATCCTCTATACAATGACTGTCAGAACCTTACGCTTGGTTCTTCGTCAACAAGATTGCGCGATTTGGTTAATGCCTATGCCGTGGTGTGCGCTAACGGCTTTGCCCGCAAGCCTATCATCATTACCAAGGTAGTAGACCGTAACGGAAAAGTGATATATAGTGAGGATGAGGAACCTCGTCAGCAGATTATATCAACGCGTGCTGCTTTCCTTATGCAACAGTTGCTCAAGGCAGGCTTGGAGGGAACATCTCATTCGCTCAGCAACTATGTTTCGCGGTATATGAAAGACACAGACTTCGGTGGTAAGACTGGTACAACCAACGAAAGTGCCGATGCTCTTTACGTGGGTGTTATACCTAACCTTGTAGGAGGCGTATGGGTAGGTGGGGAATACCGTGATATTCACCCTTATGGATCTGGCTCCACCGTGTCGCTGCCTATATGGGGTAAATTCTTGCAAATGGTGTTGGGGGATTCGCATTATAAACGTTACAGAACCAAGTTCCCAGACAACAGAGGAATATCAAAGAGTTGCTACCAGTGTGGTATCACTACTTGGATTAGCAATGACACAACCAAAGCCGTTACCGGAGAGGCAGAAGAAAATAGTGCAGAACCTGCGGCGTCGCCTGTAGGCGGAGTGCCCACATCGGTAACCGCCAATGAGTAACGGCAGAGACCCGAGATTTGAATCGTTAAGGATATGTGCCATTGTCTTTGTGGTGACACATCATGTGTTGTTGTTCGGCATTGACGGCTGCGGATATCTCAGTCCGTTTGTGGCTGACACAAAGGGAGTGACATGTGTTGTGGCTAATTCTGTTGTGGTGACAGGTGTCAACTTGTTTGTGATGATTTCAGGCTGGTTTGGCATTCGCCGTATATGGCGCCCTTTCGTGCGTTTGGTTGTAGAGTGTGGCGTGTTTGGCGTTGTTGCTTTGGTTTTGTCTTTGTGCCTTTATGATCATTGGCCGATTGCCCATGTTGATGGTAATTTTTCTTTGGAGCGTCTGTGCCAGAGTGTGAGGTTCACAAACTGGTGGTTTATAACCCATTATCTTATGCTTGTATTGGTGGCCCCATTGCTTGAGCTTGGTCTGAAAAATATCCGCCAGAGAGAGTTCGGGATTGTGTTGCTGACCTTTGCCGTGCTGACTTTTGTTTTTGGCTTTGGCTGGGGCTTTGTCAATGCCAGTGGCTACAATGTCTTTAACTTCATTATGCTCTATCTGCTTGCCCGCTATATGAGGCTCTTTCCACAGGATGGGCTATGCAGGCCATTCTACAGATGGCCGTGGGCAATCATAGTTTTGTGTGTGGGCGGAATGGTTCTGTGGTTTCTTCTTGATACACATAGTTGGGTGCCTGGACATAATTGCAAGGCGTGGAATTATAACAGTCCTCTCGTGATAGCAGAGTCTATGGCATTGTTTGCCTTGTTTGTGAAACTTCGGCCTATAAAGTGGAATGTCGTTGTAGTGGCACCCTATGTGCTTGGTGTTTACCTGCTCCAAAGTTCGCCTAATCTTGTTTATTTCCGTAATGCCTTGGGCAGTTGGCTGTGGCGTGAGTGCGGATTTGCTGGCGTGGCGTTGACTGTGGTGGTATTGGTGTTGGTCTGCCTGTTGTTGAGTGCATGCATACTTATGCCGTTGCGAATGATGTTTCGCAAGGTAAGATTGTAGTTGATCGCTTCTTATGGAAGCAAAATTATTTCACAGTGGTCAGGTTGCCATCCTTTAGAATGATGGTATAGCTCTTGTTGCGTTTGGTAGGAAATGTGATAGTCTGGTTTCCGTACCTTATGTGACAATCTTCTCCGGAGCCTGATGTGATGCGTGCTTCGGTGAGTTTGCCGTTGCTCCACTTGATATCCACTCCGAAGTTTCCTCGTGCTCTCAGTCCGGTAATACTTCCGTTGCTCCATGCGTCAGGAAGAGATGGTAGCAGGTCTATATATCTGGCGTGGCTTTGCAGCAACATCTCTGTTACGCCTGCAGTTCCTCCGAGATTGCCGTCAATCTGAAAAGGAGGGTGTATGTCCCAGAGATTGTCTGCCGTTCCGTTTTTCAAGAGGTTGCCGTAGAGAATGTAGGACCGGTTTCCATCGTGAAGGCGTGCCCATTGATTTAGTTTCCACCCCATGCTCCATCCTGTGGCACCGTCGCCTCTGTGTTCCAACACAATGCGTGAGGCTTGTGCCAGTTCGGGTGTGGTGAGTGGTGAAATGGTATGTCCGGGATGTAGTCCGAACAGATGGTTGACGTGTCTGTGATGGTCGTTTGGGTTATCAATATCACGACTCCACTCCATTAATTGGCCGTAGCGCCCGATTTTATAAGGCATCAGGCGGAGAAGGACGTCTTGCCAGTCCTTTATTTTGTCGGAGTCCGTGTTTAATACCTTTGCCGCTTCGATGCAGTCGAGCAGGATCTCCCTTATTACGGCATGGGTAAATGTGGTACCTTCGTCAACAGGGCCGTGTTCAGGCGATGTGGAAGGGGCTGCCGTAAGAGTTCCGTCGGGTTTGTGCCATAGAAAGTCTTCGCAGAACAAAGCGCAGCCTTTCATCAAGGGGTAAGCTGTGGAGCGCAGAAAGTTGGTGTCGCGAGTGTAGTCATAATAGTCCCAGAGGTGTGTGGCAAGCCATGAGGCGGCCATGGGGTTGTAGTTCCATGACATGTCCGCCCCCTCCAAAGGTCCTGTAAATCCAAAAATGTTGGCAGAAATACTTGCTGCCCAACCTCGTGCTCCCCAGTAGGCTTTGGCTGTTCGCTCTCCTGGCTTCTGTAGTGTGCGTATGAAGTCTGTTAGAGGTTCGGCGCACTCTGTTAGGTTGGTTGGAAGGGCAGGCCAGTAGTTCATCTGCAGGTTTATGTTGTTGTGGTAGTCCACTCGCCACGGGCCGTCAACGTTGTTGTGCCATATACCTTGCAGATTAGCGGGCAGGTTGCCGGGGCGCGAAGAAGCTATGAGCAGATAGCGCCCGAATTGGTAATAGAGAGTTTCTAATCCCTGGTCGTGATGCCCCTTGCGATAGTCGGCAAGACGTTCGTTGGTGGGCTTGTCAGACGAAGAGCTGTCAAGTTTGAAACTTACACGGTTGAATAATGAGGCGTAGTCTTTGTAGTGCTCGTTAAAGAGTTTTCTATATCCTTTTTTTACTGCATTGCTCATCCATTTGCTTGTTGTTTGAACGGGGTCAGTTCCTACGTATGCTTTAGGGTCAGAGAAGTCGGGGTCATAGTTTGGACAGTAGTCAGTGTCAGCGGTGAGCAGTATGACCACCTCGTCAGCTCCATTGATGTGTATTTTGTTGTTGGCCGTTGATAGAATGCCGCCTTTTGGCAGTACTGTAATGCGTACGGCATACTTCATGTGGTTGTTGTCAAGTTCTCCCACGTAGGTAAAAGAATTGTTCTCACACGACATGTGCAGCGGTTCGCTGACGGGGTTGGGCGTGTAGTCAACGACAAGGTTTTGCCTGCCTTTTGCAGATGCCTTGAAGCGTATGGCCATAGTATTGGCGGGATAAGAAATAAACGTATTCCGCACATAGCAGACACCGTCGCTGCAGAAAGAAACCGTTGCAAGTGCAGAATCAAGAGAAAGGGCCCTGCGGTAGTCGTTCACCGTCTTTTCGTCAATGCCTGTGGCAATGCACAACTCGCCCATAGTGGTAAACGAACCGAAGCGAAATTGCGGTTCTCCGGTGGCTTCGTATGGCACATTGCTGTTGAAGTTACTTGCGGTCAGGTTTGCGGCCTTGTTCCAATCGTTGTCGGCAAATGCCTGTCGTATTTCTTTAAGCAGGTGGGCAGACTGCTTGTTTTGGTCCCAATAGTCTTGTGGTCCCTTGGCTGTATTGGGACCTCCTCGCCATAGCGTTTTCTCGTTAAGTGTGTAGCGTTCTACGCTGACCGACCCCATGACATTGCACCCTATGCTGCCGTTTCCCAGAGGCAGTGAACGGTATTCCCATTCGTGGTCGCTGTTCTGAGCCGCGTCGCCAGCGTTTATGGGCTTGTTGGATTTGCTGTAGCGTTCTGGGTGTCCGCCGTACCATATGGCACGTCCTTCGAGAGTGGTGGGTTCTGAAAACCAGATGGTGTTTTGTGCATGCATCGTAGCAGTGGCTATCGTGGCAAGTGCTGTTAGGAGAAGGTGTTTCATGGTCTGTAGTTTCTGTCAAGAAAGTATAATGTACAAATATAAACAAAAAAATCCATTGTCATGGAGTGCCGATATTGTAATTATATAAAAAAAGTGCCGAAACCGTATATCATAGGGTTTCGGCACTCGGTAGTTTTCTTCCGCCTTATTTTTGTTTCTGGTGAGAAGGCCGTATTGTTATACTTGTTCGCTTTCTGTTAGTTATCAAAGAACGCACTTGTGGCGCCCTTGAATATCAAGCCTTTGTAGCTGGAAGGTAGAACGGTGACTTTGGACTGCTTTATTTTTGCCCATGCTTCGGCTCTTGTGAGGTCTTTCTGGTAGGTATGTACCTCGATTGTCACGCCGTCTCCATACTCTTTACGCAGGGCTTGGAGATAAGCCTTATCGGTGCATCGTGCAGTTATGACTACCTTGTCTGCCTCGTGTGATATGGTTATCTTCACGGGGTTGGTGCTGTCAAGAATATATTCGGAGCCGTTGATGTATACTTTGCTCTCAAGTTCGAGGTCATAGGTACGCAAAGCAAAGTCGTCGGCCTCGGCGATATATTGACTGCCAATAGGAATTTCCACTGTTACGCTTTCCACGAGGTCGCGTATATGGATGGAGGTCTTCACCTCTTGCCAAGTGTTATGCTCCTGTTGATGTATGTCAACTTCAATATTGCCACCTTCGGAGAAAGAGGGCTTGTTATTCTCGTTTTCAAGACGGTTGTCTTCGTCTACTCCTGGTACATCGGTGATGTCATCAGTAGATTCGAAAGTTAGAACTCCGTCTACATGCCAGTTGCCGTATTCGAATTTCGTAACATACCAAATGATTTTAAGCCCCTCTTTATCTATTTGGGAGAAGTCAACACTGTTGTCAAGATTTGCGGCAATCATGTCTTCTAGCGAGGGAACCTCGTTAAGTGTTTCAAGCACTTTCTTTCCCGAGGTGTCATAGATGTATTTGCCGATGTGAGTGGTGTTGTAGTCGAGGGAGTTCCAATAAGGATAATCGAGTTTTATGGAACCTCTGTTGCCATCTGCGAACACAGATCCATCATTGGCGTTGGTTTTGTAGCGTGGGAAGTAGAGTTTTGGCGAACACGACCCCATACCTGGAATACGACCGTCTATGCGAATGAAATAGTATGCTGTGGCACTTTGGCCGGCATAGAAACTTGACTTTGCAAAGTTAAAGTCAGAATAATTTGTCAACATTTGGCTGTTGACATAAACTTGAGTTTGTGGGGAAAATTTTGTGCCGCCACCATCGCCTGCAGAGCCTCCGTCTTCAGACGAGCATCCGGTTAGAAGAACTGTTGATAAAAAGAATAGAAAGATTTTTTTCATGTTGCTAATTAGGTTGTAGTTTTCTAATCTGCAAAGATATGGCGGTTCTGCGGCATGCACGAAAAAAACAGCTTTTTTTTCGAGTCTATCTGTTGTTTTTTTTCTCTTTGTGCTGTTGGCTGGCATAGAGGGGAGAAAAATGTAAAGTATAAATGCCATGCATAACATCCGAATAAAAGCAGTGATTCATCACTGATGCACCGCTGCCAAGAATGAGATGGGGCGGCAGGTAAATAGCCAATGGACAAGCTGACTAAAGAGCAACGCCATCGTTGCCGGGCATCAATACGAGGAAAGGGCACTACGAGTCGATATCTTTCAACTAGTGGTAGACCTCTATACTGACACGGTGCTAAAACAGTTCGGACCACACAGAAGGAAATGCTATTGTGTTTAATGTATACTGCAAAAACAGCCGTACGTGCGGCTGTTTTTGCAGTGTCATGTATTTTAAGCAACACATTTTGTTTTGATTATTAACCCGTAAATAGCAATAAAGTTGCCTTGAATTTGATTAATAAAATTAATTTCCATAACTTTGCACTGCAAAAAAGGTCGAATAGTGCGACTTATATTGCAGTGATATGAGTAATGCATGGTTATCCAAAGAAATAAATACATCGAAGCTTTGATAAGTAAGCGTTGGAATGGAAAGGTAAAGATAATCACTGGCATCAGACGCTGTGGTAAATCTTTTCTGTTGTCGACATTATATAAAGATTATCTGAAGAAAGAGGGTGTTTCTGAAGATTGTTTCATAGAAGTCGCATTAGATAGAAAAGTGAACATAAAGTACAGAAATCCGAATGCGCTTTATGAATACATCATGGATAAAGCATGTGACGAAGAAAAACGATATTATGTTTTTATCGACGAGATACAATTGTCTGTAAAAGTAAAAAACACTGATATAGACGAAAGCCTTGTATCTGAGGACGACAAGGATATGCTTTACACAACGTTCTATGACATTCTCAATGGCCTTATGGCACGGAAGAATTTGGACATATATGTTACTGGTTCAAATTCTAAAATGCTGTCTTCTGATATTGTGACGAATTTTCGTGATAGAGGGTCAGAAATAAAAGTGTATCCACTTTCCTTCAAAGAATATTATGAAGTGTCTGGCCTTGAAAAAGCAGATGCACTTGAAGAGTATTTAACCTATGGGGGAATGCCGTCAGCAGTCTTGGAACAAAGTGAGTCTGAAAAACAGAAATACCTTTACGACCTTCACAAAAATGTGTACATTAAAGATATTGTTGAAAGGTATAATTTAAAGGATGATGAAGTGTTGGACGCTCTTATTGATTCGCTTTATTCTGCAGTAGGCTCACTAACCAATACCCATAATTTGGCCAATACAGCCGGTTCTTTGATGAAGCGCAAGACATCTGACCATACTATCAAGAATTATATCAACTATCTTGAAGATGCTTATTTGTTCTTGGGTGCCAAACGGTATGACATTAAAGGAAAGAAATACTTCGACAACACTCAGAAGTATTATTCCATTGATATGGGATTAAGAAATGCGAAACTGAATTTCCGTCAACAAGAAAAGTCTCATTTAATGGAGAACCTTATTTATATAGAACTAATACGTAGAGGATATCGCGTCGATGTTGGAGTCGTAGAACTGACACGTGTTATTGATGGCAAGAAGAAACAGTCACAATATGAGATTGATTTCATCGTCAATACAGGACGTGAAAAGATTTACATCCAATCTGCATTGAATGTCGATACTGTTGGAAAAAAGAACCAAGAAACATTTTCTCTAAAGAACTCCGGGGATTTCTTTAAGAAAATGGTAATTCTTGATGGCAACTCCAAATTATGGACGGATGACGATGGCATAATGTATGTTGGTGTCATTCCTTTTTTAATGGAAGAATTCATTTTACCACAATATTGACGTTCAAAATGAGAACAATGATAGTTCTTCGGATAGTCTGTCACGGAACACTAAAGTAACCATAGGTTAAATAATATGCCGTCAATAAAGATGGTAACCTACCACTCTAAAAAGTGGTAACAGATAAAAGTAGAATGATTATGACATTATAAAAAATCTATCCCGTTGTGTGAATACACTTTTCCGTTAAATGCATTCTTCACGAGGTCTACTGGTACCAACGTACAATGACAATGTGGATTTTTCTCGTCAAGTTGCCTCTAAAGATAAACTGGGCAACTGTCCGTCTTTTCATCACAGCGTTGGGACGTGCGTTTGGGTCTTTGATTTGACATACATAGTTTCGAACTCTTCCACTACGAGTACCAACTCTTTTGGTAAATATTCCATACCTTGTTGTCGAATGTTCTCTGGGATTCCAAACAAAGCTTCAGCGATACCACCGGTGATATTTCCAATAGTGTCGGAGTCGCCGCCAATGCTGATGGCATTGCGTACCGCATCCTCAAAATCAACAGCTTCAAGGGCACAGGTAATCGCTTGCGGTACACTGCCTTGGCATGTACCGCCATCAATCACCCCATCCAATCCGTGCCATGAATAGCGAGGGCGAATTTCATCCACGGTCAATGATATGTCATAGTTGAATCTATTGCTTACAGTCTGACGGATTTCAGCAATAGAAGAACCTTGGCGCGCCATGAATATACACATGGCTGTAGCTTGCGCCCCTTTAATTCCTTCTGGGTGATTATGTGTGCATTCTGCAGAAAGTTTTGCGGCTGAAAGCGTTTCTTCCAAAGTGTTGAATCCCCATCCCACAGGAGCAACTCTCATTGCACTACCATTTCCGCAACTGTTATACGGCTTCATAATTCCACGGGATGCAAGATGAATCCAGCTAATGAACATAGATCCATAACTGCCCATTGGGTAGGGGTAAGTTTGTGCATATTTAAGATAATAGTCTGCAGGATTGCCTCCACGAAGCATCCATTCTGCTGTCGCCAACGTGAGAATACTGTCATCTGTAAACTCCTTTTCTTTTGAAAAGAAGGGGAATGTTTTTGTTTTGATATTGTCAAATTCGTAGATACTACCTACAATGTCTCCTATTATTGCACCGATCATGATTTCTTATTGTTTTTAGTATATTTGGGGCTCATCAAAAAAATAAACTATTAAAAAAAAGTCCTGTAAATCTTTCGACTTACAGGACTCTGTGCGGAGAGAGAGGGATTTTATACCACTCTACCATCTTCTGTAACTCGTTGATATTCAAGTGCCGTCTTTAGGCATTTTCGCTTATTTTGCACGAAAAATGG
>ENA-ORPK01000563-ORPK01000563.1-human-gut-metagenome-genome-assembly--contig:-NODE-563-length-33910-cov-4.326953_pt1 | contig 33910 bp, 28 predicted proteins | sample MGYA00242139_ERZ509068 | MGnify/ENA primary metagenome ERZ509068 (study PRJEB26280, sample SAMEA2338687) | human gut metagenome | biome: human gut; feature: human-associated habitat; material: faeces... | reverse complement strand
CGCCTACCATAAACACGTCGATAACGCTCTTGAATATCAGCGCGGGATCGCCGCCCGCGAGAGTGGAGCGCTCCATGAACAGCGAGAACGCGAAGATGAAAACGCAGATTCCAAGCACGAGGAAGGTGAGAGTCTTAGAGAGTCCCGCAAGCTTTTTCTGGAGCGGGGTCTGTCCGTCCTCTGCCTTTGTTATGGCGTCGGCTATCTTGCCCATCTCGGTATTCATGCCCGTGTCGGTGACAACGGCCTTGCCGCGTCCGTAGACAACGGCGCTGCCCATATACGCCATGTTCTTTCTGTCGCCCAGCGGAATATCGCCGCCGTCGCCCGCGCCGAGAACGGAGATAATTTTGCTCACGGGCACGCTCTCGCCCGTCAGCGCAGCCTCCTCTATTTTAAGGCTGGCGCTCTCGAATATGCGGCAGTCCGCAGGAACAGCGTCGCCCGCCTCAAGCACAACAACGTCGCCGACGGTCAGATCCTCGCTCTTGACAGTCATTATCCTGCCCTCGCGAATGACCTTGGAGGTCGCCGCGCTCATCTCCTGAAGCGCCTCGATAGCCTTTTCCGCCTTACTCTCCTGCAAGACGCCGAGCACGGCGTTTATGAGCACAACGGCGAGGATTATCACGGTGTCCGTAGGGAAGGACGGCGAGCCGGAGACCTTGCCCTCGTAGACTGTTGTCACGGCGGATATGACCGCGGCGACGATAAGGATGATTATCATCGGGTCGGCAAGCTGCTCAAAAAACCGCCTGACGAGCGATTTCTGCTTTGCCTGTGCCAATTTGTTTTTGCCGTATTTCTCAAGACGGCGTTCGGCCTCGGACTGCGAAAGTCCGTTTTCCGAGCTCTCCGTCCGCTCGAACACCTCGCGGACGTCTTCAAGATAGTACTTCAATTTTTATGCCTCCCTTTCGGTTAAACAAAAAAGACCTTCGACAGACCATGTCTGCCAAAGGTCTTGCCTCAAACGCATTCAATGAATATGTCTGCTGCCAGCCGGGCTCGGTCGGTTATCGCGACCTGCACGACGGTTGGTGACAGCGAGATGGGCTTTTGCCCATAGCTACTCCCCAATGGATGTGCATTTATCATACTCCGCAAAAGAGGAAATGTCAATTAAAAATTTATAAATTTTTATCTATTATTCTTTTTATTCGACAAAATCGCTCTTGACAAAAGCGCAATGTGAATATATAATTAATGCGTATTCTGACAAATGTTTCTGTGGACTCGCATGTTTTTGTAAGCCATTGACCGTTTGATGGTTCACAAAAATGTGCGGGTCCATTGCACAACATATAATATAGAATGCAAATTTTTTCACGGAGGTACCACAATGAAGGGTACAGTCAAATGGTTCAACGCAGAAAAAGGTTTTGGCTTCATCGCTAACGATGAGGGCGGCGACGATGTTTTCGTACATTTCTCCGCTATCGTTGCAGACGGCTACAGAACTCTCACCGAGGGTCAGAAGGTCACCTTCGAGGTCGAGCCGGATCCCAAGGATTCCAGCAAGCTCAGAGCTGTCAACGTTGTCGGCGAATAATTTTCTCCAGAGTTGACGCGGGCGTCCGTTATGCGGACGCCCGTTTTTTTATATTTTCCTCTTCAACATATCCTCCGCAATGCTCTTCGCGAGCTCATCCATGTGCGAGAAGTCCATGGCGGAGATATATATGCTCTCGAGGTCGTCGTGTATACTCTTTGCGCTCGCGAGTGAGGCTATTGCTTCGCCGATAAACTCGCCGTAGGCTTTTTTGGTGAAGTTCAGCCGCGACATGTGCCGGCGCAGCGCGGTGCGGTCGGTGAAGCGCGATGAGTTTATCTTCACCGCACCGTCAAACTCCGCAGGATGCAGCTTGTTTGAGGTCACGAAGCCGAGCGACAGGTCGGGGATGAGCAGATGCTCGGGCTCGCCGTCCGGGGAAAGGGGAGACGGGCTCGTGATTATGTCATGACCGCCGGAGAGGGCGTATCCGCGAAGCAGTGACAGCAGGGCTGCGGAGCTCGCGATGTTGTCGTCCTCGATGATATATATGCGCTCGCAGAGCTGTCTTACCGTATCAGTGAAGAATGTTATCCCGTCCGGTGTGACGGCGGATATCATCCGGTGACTCTCTTCGCCGATTCGCCCGGTCGGTTTGCCAAACTCGCGCGACGCGATGCGCGAAGCCGCGCGTTTGATTTTTGCCGTGTCCGTGCAGCCGAGCGTCAGGCGCAATATATCCTCGCGCAGCAGGGCGGAGGCTTCGAGAAAGCGCCTGCATCTGCGGTGACACGCGGCGTTTTCATCGGCCAGTGCGATAACCTCATCCGCGCGCGAACGCAGAATATCTTTATCCCAGAACCTGCCTAAATCAACTATCTCCTGCGCGGCGCCCGGATATTTCGGCTCGAGCGTGTGCGGAGAAGTGCCGTCCGCTATCCAGCAGTTGAGCGCGGGCGCATATACGCCGTCGAGCGAAGCGGGGTCGGATGAGCAATATATCAGCTCCGTCTCTATCCCCGCGTCTGTCAGGGCGGAGTTTATCCGTTTCATCAGGCTTGATTTGCCCGTGCCTGGACCGCCCTTTATTATATATGTATACCCGCCCGAATGAGTCGGACAAAGCTCGCCGAAAAATGAGTGAAACCCCTCGGGCGAACTGCACCCGAGAAAATAGCTGATGTTACCCATAATACGCCTCCCGAAAAGTCATATTACAGAGTATTCACCGCCCGCTTGTCAGGTTACGGAAAAATATCAGCTTGCCGCTTGCCGTGTGAAACTGCTTGCCGAGGTTGACAAACGAAGCTAAAAAAGGTAAAATATCACAAGTGATTTAGGCGCAGTTGGGCGAGGAGGAATGCCGCCGCCAGGGGCGGATAGAGGCATTGCTCCGAGGTGAAGAAACAAGGAGCGGAGCGAGCGCACCATCGTCCTCGGCAGCTCCATATCATTCGTTTCCGCCTTTGGCGAAAACTCATTCATTGCGCGCCTCGTCCTCTCCCCAAAAAGGCAAGCCTTTTTGGGACCCCTGTATTATGCGACTATGTTTCTGAGGGAAGCGCCGCGGACGGACAGCGGAAAGCTAATAAGCAGGAAGCAAACTAAAATATAAATATAACCGGGTGTGGCGCAGTTGGTAGCGCGGGTGGTTTGGGACCATCAGGCCGCAGGTTCGAACCCTGTCACTCGGACCAGCAGGGGCTGACAATTCTGTCAGCCCCTGCTTTTTGCTTGTTCTGCTACATCACCGACAGTATCCTGCGCTTTATTGCCAAAATCTAATCTCTGTTGTATAATTACCGTACTGTCCGGGCGGAGGTGAAATATATGTCAAAGCATTTAAAAAATTATGCGGCTACACGAGCGGCGACAAGACTTGTTATGGATGCGGCGCAAAGCGAAAAAGCCAAGGCCGGGCGTGTGACGATGCCGAAAGTCTTTTTCGTTGTCGGGTCAGTTGAGTTCGCCGTTATGATTGCTCTTACGTTTTTCAGCCTTTTGTCCGCTCATTTACCGGCCTTTGCCGTAATATTCGGCGTATTTTCGTTGGCGGGGCTGGCGCTTGTTATCGTATATTTTAATCAGCGCATATATTATACCAATGAAATGTTTGTCTATAAAAACTTTTTCGGCATCAAGCGCGCTTGCCGATATGATGAGCTTACCGGAATAGTTATAGAAAAAGATGTAAAGTTGTTTGCGGGCGAGAAAAAGTTTAATATTGACAGCATGGCGGTCGGCAGGAAAGAATTTCTTCGCTGTGCCGAGGCGGGATATTACCGTGCCCATCAAACGGATATTCCGATCGTCCCGAGACCGAAAGATGATATATTCAAGGGAAACATTAAGGACTCCGAACAATTTGTATGCAGCTATATTATTATAGCGGTGTGTTTGACGATTCTTCTCGGACTTTGTCTATATGGCGCAAAGTCCGATGCTCCTACCGAAAATGAGCTTAGGGTTTCCACCGTCATCTTTGAGCGATGCGAAGTTCGCGGCGAAAGGCTCCTGCTGTATAACGGTGGTGAAAAATATTATTGTATACCATATTACAAAGAATTGATACCGGACGCCGACAAATTCCTTGACGACAACAGAAACGGCGGTACACTGACGCTCGGCTTTATTGAAAGCGGAGATCCCGATAAAGATTCTGTAGGATATTATGCCGTATATACCGTTGAAAGCGATGGCAAAGAGCTGGTCACGCTTGAAAAGACAATTTCCATAAATAGGGCAAAAGAGAAAAAGCCCCTGTCTGTTTTTGCTTCCGTAATGATTGCGGTTTGGCTTTTGGTAATGCTGACCATTCTGGCAAGTATCTATGTCGGGCGGCATGTTAAAGAGCTCAGCCCGAAGGTTGTGCGGATATTTTTCAGAAGCAATGTTGTTAACTGGCCTGACCCAATGAAAACGCCGAGTGAGAAAAAACGAAAATAACTTCATAGGTTCTCCATACATCACGAACAAAATTCCAATAACAAACCCCGCTGTGCCGAAAAATGCATAGCGGGGTATATATTTTTTATATTGTGGATTTATCTGAACGGACACGCTGTGAGCTTCACCCAACCCACTTCGCAACCGCATCCGCCGTCAGATTTATCTGACGGGCGTTGTCTATCGTTGGGGTGCCGTCGCCGTCCTGCCTGCCGTAAACGCCGAAATATGCGTGGCATCCGCCGTCGATTATATATTCGGTAAGCTCGGGGAGGTTGCTGCGGTACTGCTCGTATTTTTCGTGGTTGAGCACTCCGTCATTGCTGCCGTAAATTGACAGCGTCCTTATATTTTCGTTTGAGAGGTCGGCGGTCGAATATGCGGCGAGGAGCAGCAGACCTTTAAAATCGCTCGGATGTTTTTCGAGATACGCCGCCGCCATCGAGCCGCCGAGGGAATGGCCGCCTATGTACCAGTCGGTGATCTCGGGGAAGATCTCCCGTATGCCGTCTGCGGCGTTGACATCGAATACCGCGAGATTAAACGGCATCCTGACGAGCACGCAAAGTATGCCCTTTTGGGCGAGCGACTCCATGAGCGGCAGATATGCCGTGTATTCGACCTTGCCGCCGGGATAGAATATCAGTCCCTTTGTCGCATTTTCGCTCTTGCAGACTATATTACCGTTGTCGAGTTTGATTGTCTCGGTCAGGGAACTGCCGTCCTGAAGCCCGAATGATTCACCTGCGGGTGTTATTGCGTGATAGTAGTCGCCGAGATAGACGGCGCACGCGCCGGAAAGCAGCGCAATGACCGCGACTATCGAAACGATGCATATTATTACCTTCCGCTTTTTGCTGCCTGCCTTTGCCATGATAATACCTCCCTGCTTCTATATGATTAATAAATCGGGAACATTTTGCGCAGCCAGTATTTCATCATTAGCAAAGGACCCTTCAATCAGCTCCCAGTGGTTGCTTACATTGTCGCAATGGTATAAAAGTTTAGAGTATTCATTGTTTCGCTTTGATGTAGCCTTGACAACACTATATCCATATCTTGGTAAAAGCGGGCTTGCAGAGACGAACGAATTTCTCATCGCTTGCGAAATTTCACAAATTGGACTAAAATCATCAAAACGACTACTGCGGCAAATACAATAACAGCAAAAAATGCAACAATTGTTTTTGTCATCTGAGTATTGTTTACATCATAAAGGATTGTTTGATTCCCTTGACTATCCTCAGTTATAAGTTGCGAATAAGATAATGCCAAAAAGTTAAATATTCCCATGTCGTTTTTGACATAATAAGAAGCCTGTCCAATATTTACAGATTTCCTTTTTGCTATTTGATTCCATAGGGAATTGTTTTTCACACTGCTATCATCAGTTTTAACCATATTAATTAACTGCCCGTCTTGCGAAAATTCAATAACTATGGAACCTCTGACCAACATTAGCAGAATATTGCCATCATTCCATTGAACATAAAATGAACCGTCATTATCAAATTCGAATAATGTCAACACATTATTTGAATTTGATATAGCAATCTTATTTTCTTTAAAGCCCAAAAGTATTATGCCGTCTTTAGAAACATCAAAAGAAACAATAGGCAATTCGATGCTGTCTAAGGATTTCAAATCAGAAGATTTCCTTAAATTAATATTTTGCCATATTTGGTCAACTTCATTCTCTGATAAGTCCGTCGTTTCGAATCCATAATTTGTCGTTGCATACACATTTAGTCCTCCGAACAGTAGAAACAGAGATATGACGCACACTGTAACAAAACACTTTCGCATAAATCACACCTACCATTCCGTTATCTTGACATAAATATTTTTAGATAAGAAATAGATTCTCTTTCATTCATGATAAATACTTCCCTAAATTAATAATATCACATTTGGTGTACAATAAGCTGTACTTAGCATTATCTGAGTAATAAATATTTAAATTTAGTTTAGCACATTTAAAAAAGTATGGCAATGTTTTTATTATCTGTTGCAGTTTTTCCCGTCCTCGGTTATGATATTAGCGTAAAGGAGTGCTGTTATGTTTTCGGAAAAATTTATCTGTGCAGGCTATGATTATACAACCTATACATTCCATGTCCCCGCGCCTTATTTCAGAAAGGCTTTTGAGATAGACGGCGAAGTCAAAAAGAGTGTTATTACGCTGACGGGACTCGGATTTTATGAACTCTATGTCAACGGACAGAGGCTGACAAAAGGCATTTTAGCCCCGTATATCTCGAACCCCGACGATCTTGTCTATTACGACGAATATGACATAACCGAGTGCCTCGTGCCGGGCAAAAATGTTCTCGGCATAATGCTCGGCAACGGAATGCAGAACGCGCCGGGCGGGCAGATCTTGGACTTTGATATCGCCGCATTCAGGGGCGCGCCGCGCACGGCTTTCTGCGTCTCGACGGAGTATATTGACGGTAAGATAAATACTTTCGAGGCTGACGGTTCGGTCAAAACTGCGCCCTCCCCGGTCATTTTCGATGACCTGCGCTGCGGCTGCTACTACGACGCGCGCCTTGAAATTCCCGGCTGGTCCGAGCCCGAATTTGACGACAGTGCTTGGAAAAATGCCCTGCCTGCGGAGACCCCGCGCGGCGAAAAGCGCCTGTGCGAGGCGGAGCCGATAGCGCCCGTGCGTGAGGTAAAGCCGGTTCTGATAAGAAAATGCAGGCTCAAGGAATACATAACCCGCGGCGACGTTGTTAAAGAGGCGAAAAAAATCGCGAGCGACGAGCGTGACGGATTTTTATACGATTTCGGCGTGAACTCGGCGGGCACGGTAAAGCTCAGAATAAGCGGCGAGCACGGGCGGCAAATCGATCTGCAGTTCGGCGAATATTTTGCGCCCGACGGCGAGCCGGACACGAGCAACATCTGCTTCTATCCCGCCGGATATTCCCAGCGCGATGTGTACATACTTAAAGGCGAGGGCGAAGAAATTTTTGAGCCCGTGTTCACCTACCACGGCTTCAGATACTGCGTGGTGCTCGGCATAACCGAGCAGGAGGCGACTGCCGATCTTCTGACTTTTGTCGTGCAGAACTCGGCTCTGCGCGAGATCGGTTCGTTCGTCTGCTCCGACGGGATGACGAACAAACTTCAGACGATGACGAGAAACTCCGATCTCTCGAATTTTTATTATTTCCCGACCGACTGCCCGCACCGCGAGAAAAACGGCTGGACGGGCGACGCCGCTCTCTCCGCCGAGCACATATTGATGAATCTCGATGCCGTCAACAGCTACCGCGAGTGGCTGCGCAATATCCGCGCCGCTCAGCGTGCGGACGGTGCGCTGCCCGGCATTGTGCCGACGGGCGGCTGGGGCTTCGAATGGGGCAACGGCCCCGCGTGGGACGCTGCGCTGACGTATATTCCGTATTTCTGTTATGTCCTGCGCGGCGACAGAAAGATAATCGAAGAGAACGCGACGGCGATATTCCGCTATTGCGAGTATATCTCGCGCCGCCGCGACGAGCGCGGGCTTGTAGCGATTGGGCTCGGAGACTGGTGCCCGGTGACGAGGGTCAAATCGCCGCTCGAATTTACGGACAGCGTGACATGCATGAGTATTCTCGAGAAAGCCGCCTATATTTTCTCGCAGCTCGGACTTTCGCTCGAACGCGAGTTCTGCGAAAAGCTCTATAATGAGATAAGAGACGCGGTCAGACGGCATCTGATAGACTTCGGCACTATGACTGCGATAGGCTCCTGCCAGACCTCGCAGGCGATGGCGATATATTACGACGTGTTCACCCCCGGCGAAAAGCCCGAGGCGTTCAAACGCCTTCTTGAGATAATCAAACGGTGCGATGACCATGTCGACGCGGGCATACTCGGCATGCGCGTGCTGTTCAGGGTGCTCTCCGATTTCGGCGAAGCCGACCTGGCTTTTAAAATGATAACCCGCCCGGACTATCCGTCCTACGGTAACTTCGTTGAGCGCGGGCTTACGGCTCTGCCCGAGGATTTTCTGCGCGAGGAGGACAGACCCAATTCGCTCAATCATCATATGTTCGGCGATATTTCCGCGTGGTTCATTGAATATATCGGCGGCATCCGCGCCAATCCTTTCCTTGCTGATCCGTCGGAGGTTGAGATATCGCCCGTATTTATTGAAAAGCTCGACAGCGCCGAGGCTTCGTATGAGACTGTCGGCGGCAAAGTGAGCGTCAAGTGGCGCAGAACGCTCGAGGGCATAGCATTCGATATCTTCGCAGACAGCGGAGTTCACGGCCGCATAAGACTGCCCGACGGCTACGCGTTCGCGGACGAGTGTGGCAGCCTCGAAGAGCTTCACAGCGGGAATTTTGAAATAATCAGAGAGTGAAAACAGGAGAAAAAATGAAAGAGAAAATACTTTTCGTCAATTCGTGCGTGCGCGGTGAGAACGAGTCGCGCACTTTGGCGCTCGCCAAAACCGCACTCAGCCGCCTTGACGGCGATATAGAAGAGATACGCCTTGCCGACGCGGATTTGAAGCCGCTCGACGCGGCGGGACTCGCGAAGCGCGCCGAAAGCGCGGAAAAGAACGACTTTTCCGACCCGGTCTATGACTGCGCGAAGCAGTTCGCCGCCTGCGATACTGTCGTTATCGCCGCGCCGTTCTGGGACTACAGCTTCCCGGCGTTTTTAAAAATTTATATCGAATCCCTGTGCGTCGGCGGGCTGACTTTTCTCTACGGCAGCGACGGTGTCCCGATAAGCTATTGCAGGGCGAAAAAGCTGATTTATATCACCACTTCGGGCGGATATATCGGCGGCACGGACTTCGGCTTTGAATATATCAAGACGGTCACGAAGTCGTTCTTCGGTATTGAGAACTTCAGCTTTTTCAGTGCCGAGGGGCTCGATATTCTCGGCAATAATCCGGTTGCGATACTGAAAGCGGCGCAGGAGAAGATAGAGCGCGAGCTCTGATACAACTCAAAATTCAAACCCCCGGTGTTTTTCTTCGCCGGGGGTTGCTCTTTTATGAATAGCTGTTTTATTTTTGAACAAAAATCAGTATATGAAAAATATTTTTTATAGTGACTATATAATTCTAATGAGTGATTAAAAATAATTTATTTTGCAGTAAAATTATTTTGAAATACATTTGGCATATATTTATGTCAGACCGATACTTATTACGAAGCGAAAAGGGGATCGCAATGAAGAGGGTAACGGCAGTTTTATTAGTCCTGTTGACGGCGCTCGCGGTTTTTGCCGCCTGCTCCAAAAATTCAGTCCACACGGTGACATTTGACAGCTCGGGCGGAACGCAGATAAAGACCCAGCATATTCTCGACGGCGAGAGCGCCAAAAAGCCGTGGGATCCGCACAAAGAGGGCTTCACTTTCATCGAGTGGCAGTATAACGGCGCGGCGTTCGATTTCAACACCGCGATAACGGGGGACATCACCCTTGTCGCGTCCTACAGCATCGACGAGGGCACGGATATAGTCCTGCTCGTACTCTGCTACGGCGACGGCAGGGAGAACGAAATAATCGAGATAAAGCGCGGCGAAGCGGCGTTTGCGCCGCCGACTCCAGAGCGCGAGGGATATAAATTCGAGGGCTGGTTCAACGGCGACACCGAGTTCGATTTCTCAACGCCCATAAACGATGATTTGAATCTTACCGCAAAATGGAAAGCGACGGGAAAGACCGAGAGCGGATCTGAAAATCAGCCCGCGGCGGACGCGTCCGCTCAGGTGTATTCGCAGACCGCGGCGAAATATTCAGGCAGATGGTATCTCGACGGCTATTCCGATATATTTGTCGATGTGTCGAATTCCGCGAGCGGGATGAATCTGCGCTCGTATAATTTCTCGCTGCCCTCGTCTTCGGGGAACGTTGCGGCATATACTCTCTATCCCTCGAAGTCGCTTTCATCCTCGGGCGGCAGCTGGGGCAACTCAATTTCCGTGCCGTTCGCCTCGTGGGAGAGCTCGCTGAGCGCAAATAAAATAATTCTCGGCAGCAGCTGCTTCTATATCAATAATAAGAAATTCGTAAAAGCTCCCGGTACTAAGGACAGATACACCGGCACCTGCTACAGAGAGGCGCGCGGAGTGTGGTATCTGTTCAACAATCCCGACTCTACGATTGAAATATACACCGCGCAGAAGGGCGGCGACGAGACGGGCGATCGCTTCGGCATAAAGGCGACGAATTTCGACATCGCAACTCTCAGCACCTATACGAAGTCATCGACCGGCGGCGGATATGCGGACAGAAAGAGCGACTGGGACAGCTACGGAATATCCGTCAGCAACGGTGTTCTGACGATAAAGAACAAGAACGGCACAAGGACATTTTACAGCAAGAAAAAATACCAGAGCGTGACGGGCGTCAAGCTCAGCGCAACGGAAGCCAAACTCAGAGTCGGTCAGACTAAAGTGCTCATCGCTACTGTTATCCCCGCCGACGCATATGACAAGGACTACACCTGGTCGAGCGACGATCCGTCGATAGCGGAGGTCGCGGGCGGCATAGTAGTGGCGAAAAAAGAGGGCACGACAAATATCAGAGTTACCACAAAGGACGGCAACCGCGTGGCGGTCTGCAAGGTGACGGTATATATCGACCATGTCACGGGCGTTACCCTGAACTCGTCCTCGCTCAGCCTGACGGTCGGCGATTCAAGGCAGCTCCGGGCGACTGTCGCTCCGCGCAATGCGGCGAATCAGAAGGTCACATGGTCGAGCAGCAATGCTAATGTAGCATCTGTCTCGAGCTCAGGGCGCGTCACGGCAAAGGCGAAGGGCACCGCCGTGATAACCGTAAAGACCGAGGACGGAAACAAGACCGCTTCATGCACCGTGACGGTCAAGAATCCGACCCTCACGGCCGTTGCGGCGGCACAGGTGTCGAACAACGGCACCGCCGCGCCGCAGATACACGCGTCAGCGCTCGTCTCCGGCGGAACGGGGAAATATACTTCTTATAAAATAAAGATATTTTTAAACGGCGCGCTCGTGGCGGAAAAATCGGAAAAGAGTATGTCATATACCCCGAAGGTCAGCGGAATGTACACCGTGGAAGTCACTGTTACAGACTCCGACGGGGAAACGGCGAGCGGAAAGATGCTCATAAATGTATCTGTAGTCGAACCGACAGAGAAGCCTACCGAAAAGTCTACCGAGAGGCAAACGGAGAAGCCTACGGAAAAGCCCACGGAGAAACCGACAGAGAAACCGTCCGACGAACCGATAAATCCGATCCCGTCGGAGCCGGCAACGGAAGCACCGGTTACCCCCGAGCCCGCACTGGACTGAATATAAAACGCAAATAAAAAAGACTGTCGCAGATTTATTCTGCGGCAGTCTTTTGCTCATTTTATGCCTGGTAAGTCCCCATAAAGCTGTTGACATCGCTCTCGCATGAGCGCATGGCGAGTATCGTCTGCTCGAAGAGCTTTTCAAGCTCCCAGCCGAGACTCTCCGCACCCGTGCGGATAACGTCGCGCGAGCAGCCCGCGGCGAACTTTTTATCTTTGAACTTCTTTTTGAGGCTCGAGACCTCCATGTCCATCACGCTCTTTGACGGGCGCATCAGCGCCGCCGACCAGATAAGCCCTGTCAGCTCGTCCGCCGCGAAGAGCACTTTTTCCATCTCGTGAACAGGCTCGATGTCGACGCAGATGCCGTAGCCGTGGGAGCAAATTGAATATATCATGTCGTCGCCGACTCCGCCCGCCTTGAGCAGCTCGGGAGCCTTTTTGCAGTGCTCCTCCGGATAGAGCTCGAAGTCGATGTCGTGCAGCAGACCGACTATGCCCCAATATTCCTCCTCGTCCGCATAGCCGAGCTCCTTTGCGTACCAGCGCATAACGCCCTCGACGGTCAGCGCGTGGCGAATGTGAAACGGGTCTTTGTTGTATTTTTTCAGAAGCTCAAACGCTTCGTCTCTCGTGATTTTGCTCTCTCTCATTTTTGTCGTCTCCTTGCATTTTGCGCATTATTGCGCGAGTTTTCACAATTATACCACTTGCTTGGTAGGCTTTCAACTATATGCGCGGCTTTATGTCGAGATTGACAAGCGCGCTCTGATTTATCGAAAACAGCAGATCAACAAGCTCATTTTCGTCAATGCAGTAGTCCGAGCGTATCCATTGGATAATAACGCCCGTGCTGCCGTTGAGAATATATGAGTAGATATATTGCTCCTGCTCCTTCGGAAAAACGATGTTCAGGTTCTCAATAAACTGAATTATCGACTGCTGCATGAATTTTGAACGGAACGCAGGGTCAACCGAGTCGACAAGCAGCGTGCGGAACGGCTTGTCATTTTCTTTGATATACATTAGAAATGAAAGCAGATATCTGTGCGCGCCGAGGTCGTTTTCCGCGCCTATTTTCTTTAAGTGATCCTGAGTCGCGTCGAGCAGCTCGTTTTCGACCTCTTCGAGCAGCTCTTTCGGCTCGGAGTAGTGCGCATAAAAGGTCGAGCGGTTGAGTTCGGCGCGCTCGCACAGCTCTCTTACTGATATTTTTGCTACCGAGCCTTTCTCGCCCAGGAGATCCATCAGCGCGTTTTTGAGCAATATTTTTGAAAGTCTCGTGCGCTGGTTATTTTTTGTGTTCATATTATCCCGCCATTTTCAGATGATTTTGTCGGTTTCATAACAGCGATTAACAAAACTGATGATTGTTAATCCGACACGATGTAGATATAATAGTAGTGTAATATGAAATCTTTCAATTGTCAAGGAGACCTTAACCTTTCTGTCTCCAATGATTTTATCGCCTGCGGAAAACGGCGCGTTACGGAAAGCTTCAGACGGAATCCGAGGACGCGCCGAAACCGCAGCGACAACTATATAAGAAATTCATTCAGCCTTTTAACATTTTAGCCGCGCCGACCCTATGGGGTCGGTTTACGGCTCAAATCATATAAAAAGCACCGCAAGCGTATAAGGCTGTGGCAAAGGCAGCTGCAAATATATTTTTATATCCATAAGATAAAATAAATGAAGGAGTTCTCGTGATGGCAAAAGCAAAATTTTTTGAAAAGCGGGCGCTTGATTCGCGCCTGACCTCGCCCGATGTTACGGCGAAGGAGAAGTGGCTGGGCTATCTGCTCGGCCCGTCCGGCGCGCTGCTTTTAAACGCCGTGCTCGCGACCTACCTCAATGTCTATTATACCGATGTCCTAAACCTCACCACCGTGTGGGGCGGCGCGTTCCTCGCGGTGTTCCCGATAGTGTCGAAGATAATCGACGCCATAACGAATATAGTTATGGGCTATATCATCGACCGCACGCGCACAAAACAGGGCAAGGCGCGCCCTTGGCTGCTGATCTCCGCGCCGCTTGTCGCCGTGACCGGCATATTGCTCTTCACAGTCCCCTCGGGTAACCGGACGGTGCAGGTGATATGGGTCATGCTCTCGTATAATCTGTTTTATTCGTTCGCTTATACAATTTATAACATGAGCCACAACCTCATGGTTCCGCTCTCGACGAGAAACACGGAACAGCGCGGTTCGCTCTCGGTTTTCAATCAGATATCGACCATCATGATGAGCGGCATAATCGTCGCGCTCATCTTCCCCATGCTCATCATGCCGCAGCTCGGCGTTGACAAATCAAAGTGGATAGTTACGATGAGTATTCTCTCGTGCATCGCGCTGCCGCTGACGCTTATGGAGTATTATTTCACCAAGGAGCGCATCACACTCGAGGGCGGCGAGCAGAAAAAAGAAAGCGTCGCAATGGTAACTCAGCTCAAGGCGGTTTTCAGCGATAAATATATGATAATAATTTTCATATATTTTCTCATTTTCACCGTCGGCTCGACTATCAAAAATATCTCGCTCGTTTATTTCTCGAACTATGTCCTCGGTACATATAACGACGGCAAGACCCAGACCATGCTCTCCGTTATCGGCGGAATCCCGATGGGCATCGGCATTTTTGCCGTCTGGCCGCTCGCGAAGAAGTTTGGTAAACGCAATTTGACGGCAATCGGCTTTATCTTCTATGCTGTCGGCTCGGCTATATGCTGGCTCGCGCCGACGAATATGGTAATAGTGCTTATCGGCCAGTTTATAAAGAACATAGGCGGTCTGCCGTGCTCATATGTGTTCATGGCGCTGTTCGCGGACGTACTCGACCATATCGAGTGGAAGCACAACTTCAGGTGCGACGGAATAGCGATGTCGATATATAACACCATTGCCGTGGCGAGCGTCGGAATTTGCACGGGCGTATTCAATCTTATTCTCTCGAAATCCGGCTATGCCGCGCCCTATACCAATGCGGCGGGTCAGCTCATCGCCGTGCAGTCGGAGAGCGTCAAGAGCGCGATAACATTTACTTTCGTAGGGCTTGAGACGATAACCGGCATAGTCCTTGCGATACTTCTGCTGTTTTTGAATGTCGAAAAGAATATCGCCAAGGAGCAGGAGGAGATAAAGCAGAGAAACGGGGAGACGACAGAATAAAATGAAGAAGAAACTTCTGATAATCATTCCGATTGCAGCCGCCGTCATTGCCGCGTGGCTCGCGTTCTGCGGCTATCAGTGGAGCTGGGGACCGTTTGTGAAGCTCCACGATGTAAAAACCGCTTCGCTCGAGGGCAACGGCGAAAAGTATTCGCTTGATAATACACCCGAAAATGCCGATAACCCGATAAAAGGCAAGACCGTTATATTCCTCGGCTCTTCCGTGACCTACGGCTCGGCATCCGGCGGGGTTTCGTTTGCCGACTATATTGAAAAGCGTGACGGCTGCGAGATGATAAAAAGCGCAGTCTCCGGCACGACCCTCGTTGAATCCGGCATTGATTCATATGTGTCGCGTCTCAAAAAGCTCGATGCGGAAAAAGCCGATCTTTTAGTTTGCCAGCTCTCGACCAACGACGCGTCTCAGAAGAAAGAGCTCGGAAAAATAATAGAGTCGAAAAATCTCAATGACTTCGACACAAAGACCGTAGCCGGGGCGATAGAATACATAATCTGCTATGCAAAAGAAAAATGGAATTGCTCCGTAATATTTTATACAAGTCCGCGCTACGACAGCGAGCGCTATCAGTCCATGGTCGATACTTTAAAAGCGGCGCAGGAGAAATGGGGCATATCCGTTATCGATATGTGGAACGACGATAATTTGAACGCCGCCTTGAGTGCCGATATGAATTTGTATATGGCGGATAAGATACACCCGACAAAGGCGGGGTATCGTGAAATCTGGACTCCGTTTATGGAGCGGGAAATCTTCGCAGTTATGAGCGCGAAAGAGGTGAAAGAATGAAAGCCGTAAAGCTTAAAACAGAGTATCTCAAAAACCCGTTGGGGATAGATATAAAGAACCCGCGCTTCATGTGGAACTGCGAGGGCGGAAAGGCGCAGAGCGCGTATAGACTAATCGCTTCCGACATGCGCGGCAATATTCTATGGGACAGCGGCAAGGTCGAATCTTCACAGATGAGTTTTATTCCGTATCCGCTTGACACTCCGTCGCGCCTGAGAGTGAACTGGAAAGTGAAGCTCTGGGACGAAAACGGGCTTGAGGGCGATTGGAGCGAGCCGGCATTCTTCGAGATCGGGCTCAGAAACGCCTCAGATTGGAGCGCGAAGTGGATAACAGGAAACTATAATGTAAACAGAAAACAGCGTTATCCGGTCGACTGCTTCAAAAAAGAGTTCGAGTGCAAAAAGCCGATTTTATCTGCGCGGCTCTATATGACCGCCTGCGGACTCTATTCAGCCGGGATTAACGACGTTGATTTTTCAATGCCGCTCGCGCCCGGCATCACGGAATACAGAAAGCGCATGCAGTATCAAACATATGATGTGACTCATCTTCTGCATGAGGGCGAAAATACAATCTGCGCCGAGCTTGCCGACGGCTGGTACAGGGGCAGCGTCGGCGCGTGGGGGCTCAAAAATCAGTACGGCACCGAGACTAAACTGCTCGCTCAGCTTGAGATAAAATATACAGACGGCACGGTGCAGACCGTTGCGTCGGACGGCTCGTGGCTCTGGAGCAGCGATGGCGCGATACGCTTCGCCGACAACAAGGACGGCGAGCGGGTCAACGCAAATATGACGCCGTCATACAGCGGTCACGCGAAAGAGACGAAGTTCAAAGTTGTGCCGAGCGCGTCAAACAATTTCCCGATAGCCGAAAAGGAACGCTTCAAGCCCACTCTGTCCGTCACCCCTAGCGGGAAAAAGCTGCTCGACTTCGGGCAGAATATAGCGGGCTATGCCGAGTTTGAGGTAACCGCCCGCAAGGGACAGAAAATTATTCTCGAGTTCGGCGAGCTGCTGCGTGACGGCGAGCTGACGCTCGAAAACATACAGTGCAAGAACAAGCATAAGACAACGCCTCTGCAGAGAGTCGAATACATCTGCAAAGAGGGAGTTAACCGCTACAAGACCAAGTTTGCGATATTCGGCTTTCAGTATATAAGCGTCGAGACGGATGTGACCGTCCGTCCGGAGGATTTCACCGCCATAGCCGTCTATTCGGACATGGAAGAGACGGGATTCTTCAACAGCTCAAACGAGCTGCTGAACAAATTCGTCGAGGTGACAAAGTGGTCGGCAAAGGGCAACTCGACCGACCTGCCCACCGACTGCCCGACCCGCGAACGCCACGGCTGGACAGGCGACGCGCAGATATTCTGCAAAACCGCGAGCTATCTTTTTGACTATGCGCCATTTGCCGAAAAATTCGTGCGCGATATGTGCGACGAACAGCTCAAAAACGGCGATTTCCGCCAGATAGCCCCACGCGGCGGTGTGGATTTCTATATGACTTTTATGGACGGCTCGGCGGGCTGGTCCGACGCAGGCGTGTTTATCCCGTACAGACTCTATAAGCAGTACGGCGACAGAAAGATTCTCGAACGCTTCTATCCCAACATGCGCGCCTTTGCCGAATATAAAATAAAGACCCTCGGCAAGTGGTATCCGACCGCCCTGCCGACGGGAGTGGGGCTCAAAAATTTCCGCAATATTTCAAACTACCGCCAGTCCTACGGCGAATGGGCGGAACCCGCCGATGTCAAGGCTCTTAAATTTACGGATTTTGTCAACCCGAATCCAGAGGAGACAACGGCTTACATAGTCTATATGCTCGAAACGATGGCTGATATAGCCCGCGTCCTCGGTAAGGATAGCGACAGAAAGCTCTATGAGAAAAATGCCGCAAGGGCAAGAAAGGGCTACAGTGCGCTCGTCTCCACGAAAAAATTCTCGCTCGATACCGATCGCCAGGCGAAGCTTGTGCGCCCGCTTTATATCGGTCTGCTCGACGAAAAGCAGACGGAATATGCGAAAAAGCGGCTCATAAAAGCTCTTGACAACTACTCGTGGAGGCTCGGCACGGGATTCCTATCAACTCCGCTGATACTGAGCGTTCTGGCGGATATTGATATTGGATATGCCTACCGCCTGCTCGAAAACGAGCAGATGCCCGGCTGGCTGTTCATGCCCAAGAACGGCGCGAACACCGTCTGGGAGTCGTGGGAGGGCACCGCGGCGCAGGGCGGCATAGCCTCGCTCAATCACTATTCCAAGGGCGCGGTGTGCGAGTGGCTGTTCTGCACGATGTGCGGAATAAATGTCGAGGGCGAGAATAAATTCAAAATATCCCCGCGCCCGGGCGGGCATTTCGAGTTCGCCGAAGCGAGCTACGACAGCGTATACGGAAAAATCTCCGTGCGCTGGGACAAAACTGACGGGGGATACAGATATAAAATATCCGTCCCGTCGAACTGCCAAGCGGATATAATTCTGCCCGACGGAAGAAAACAGACCGTCGGAGCGGGTGAATATGAATTCTGAGGAGGAAAATCCATGAAAAGATCGATAGCCGCCGTTATGGCGATTCTTGTCCTGCTTGTGTCGTTGCTGTGCGCGTGCAAAAAGGACGACACAAAAACAAATGCAGACACCACCGGCGAAGCGCAGACGAGCGCGGACGGACAGATTATTGAAGACACTACCGCCCTTCCCGAGGACAGCACCGCGCAGGAGGGCGAGACAAACGAAACTCAATCGGCTGACCCCGCAAAGCCCGGCGAGACCGCTTCGAATCAGGTAACCGCCGCGCCCTCGAAAAATGCAAAAGACTGGACTAAGGCCGAGATAATCGTCTATTTCAACGCCGGCGCGAACAGAGTCAAGTACGGCGCAAAATCTGTCACCCGCAACTATACCGAGACGAAGAACAACGCCGACAAGACCGAGTTGCCCAAGGCGATAGACGCAATAGGCAAGAGCGCGATGAAGACCTTCATGAAGCGCGACGATAAGGCGATAGTCCTGACCTCAAAAGAGGACATCAGAAACGTATTCCCCGTCGGCGGCAAGGATTGGGTCAGCAAGCTCACTCCCGCAGATGTCAAGGGCGCAAAGGTCGAGGACAAGGGCGGCGAATATCAGATAACCCTGACCTTCGGCACCGAGGTCAATCCCTCCGGCGAAAAAGGCTATGCCGCAGCGTTCGGCGTGCTCACCGCCGATGTGGTAAACTTCGACTATCCCGGCCTCTCGCTCACCGACCAGAAATTCACCTATTATAACGGAACGATAGTAGCAAGATTCAGCAAGGCTACCGGCAACTTAGTCTATGCCCACTATGACTATCCCGTTATTATTGAACTGACGGCGCACCTGCTCGGCTCAAACACGAGAGTAAAAGTCGGCATGACAACAATAAACGATTTCACGATAAAATATTAAAAGTTACATCCGAAAAACAAAATGTCCCGCACGGAAACGTGCGGGGCGTTTTGCGTATATTCTTATTTGAGTGAATTGCCGGCGCTGAATGCTTTTGCAACAGTCTCGCCGAGGACAACATAGGTGTTGTTGAACGGGTCGAAGGTTATCGGCTGCGCCTTTGAAACATCGACGTTTCCGTTTTCGTCGAGCACGCGCTCGTCAACGCAGACGTTGACTATTTCGCCGACCATGCGCCCGGTGTTTGCATCATAGCTCTTGAGCCTGCACTCTGCGGCGATGGGCAGCTCTTCAATCAGCGGCGCGTCAACAAATTTCGATTTGACGGCGTGGAATCCCGCCTTTTCAAATTTATCGGGCGTATTCCCTGCGGAAACAAGACCGACATAGTCGCAGGCGGCAGTGTGTTCGAGGTCGGCCATGCTCACGGTGAATGCCTTTCTCTCGAGAATATTCTTCGTGGACTTGTGGCCCGCGCTTATGCACATGGATATCTCATTGCCGCCGCTGATGCCGCCCCATGCGGCGTTCATAGCGTCGGGGTTGCCGTCCTTGTCGTAGGAACCGAGGATAAGCACCGGCTGCGGATAGGTGAAGGGCTTTGCACCGAAATCTTTTCTCATGATAATTCCTCCTTTGATTTGACTTTATTATAGAACCTGAAGTCGGCTTTAAGTCAAGGAAAAACGAAAAAAGTTTACAAATAAAAACAGCCCCGGACTCAACATCCGGGACTGAATAAAAATCTGTTAGTCTCTCTCTTTTTCGAACGAGATAACTTTTCCGCTCTTTGCGTTTATCTTGTACTCATACTCGAATCCGCCGCATTTGAATTCAACATCGTAGTGCGCGGTGAGCGAGTCGGTGTCAAACTCGGTTTTGAGCTCCGTGACCTGAGCCTCGGTGAGACCCGCATGGTCGAGTGCGGCTTTCTTCGCGGCATCCGCAGAGATATATTTCGAGGGGTCGGCGGGCTTGGAATCGTCAAGCTCGCGGTCGAAGTCGATTATTCTGCCGTTCTTCGCGTTGACCTCGACTTCGTACTCGTATCCGCCCGAGACAAATTCTATATCATAGTGCGGGGTGCGGTCGTCAATATCAAGCTCAGCTTTGGTGAATGTGACCTTCGATGCGTCGAGGGAAGCTCTTTTGAGTGCGGCGGCCTTTGCCTCCTCAACGGAGATGAACTTTGATGTGTCAACTGTGGGCTTCTTATCCACGCGCTCGCGGTCGAACTCGAGAATCTTTCCGCTCTTTGCGTCTATCTCGAACTCATATTCATATCCGCCCGAGACAAATTCTATATCATAGTGCGGGGTGCGGTCGTCCGCGTCAAGCTCAGCTTTCTTGAAAGTGACCTTTGAAGCGTCGAGGGAGACTTTCTTGAGGGCTATTGCCTTCGCCTCGTCGATGCTGATATAGCCGGAGACATCGGGCTGGGGCTTTGAGGGTTTCGAGGGGTCGGCGGGCTCGACTTCTTTTTTAAGAATGCTGCCGTCTGCGACCGCTATCTCGTAGTCGTATTCGTTAGCTCCGGCGATAAACTCGATATCATAGTGGGCGACAAGGTCGTCGCTGTCGAGCTTCGCTTCGGTGAACTTCGCGTCGGCTCTTGCGATGCCCGCATCGGCGACTGCAATGTCTATCGCGGCGTCAAGGCTTATCTTCACTTCCTGCTGGATCTGTCCGGAGTTGCCCGAGCCCGTGTCGGGCTTATCCTGCGGCGGCGCGAACGCAGAGAAGATAGCCATAATGACTGACATGAGCGCGACTCCGATGGATTTGAAAATACTTGCAAACATAGTATCTGTCCTTTCTTATCGGGATCGTGTCCCTTAGTACACCCATATAATAACCCGCGAAAATTAAAGAAAGATTAGAACGCAAAAATTTTTCGGAAAGTTTGAAGTCCGTAAAACAGTGTGCTGTGATGTTGATAAATTGGGATTTGTCCATCCCCGATGTCAAACAATATAAAATAACAAAACCGATTGCAGCAGAAAATCTACTGCAACCGGTTCATTTATTTATGCTGTTATACCGCCGTCAAAAGGTTACGGTAAACTCGCTTCCCTCGCCGTAAACGGAGGAGGCGGAGACTTTTCCGCCGTGGAGCGCCGCTATCTGGCTGACGAGCGAGAGCCCCAAGCCGAATCCGCTTTCGCGGCTGCGGGATTCGTCCGCGCGGTAAAATCTGCCCCATATCTTTGGCAGATCCTCTTCTTTTATCCCGATTCCGTCATCCTTCACCGAGAGCGTTATGCTGTTGCCCTTTTTGAGCCTGACTTCGATGCGCCCGCCGTCTCTGCCGTATTTGACGGCGTTTGAGAGCAGATTTTCGAGCATCAGCGATATCAGCTGCGCCTGCGCGGGGATTATAATATTGTCTTCGATGTCCGCAGTGAGCGTGATGTTCTTCGCGGGGACAAAATCGGCGCATGTTTTTTTGACGAGCTCGCTTAAGTCGGTGTCCTCGAGCTTGTAGCGCTTGTCGCCCTGCTCGGTGCGCGAGAGCGTCAGCAGAGCCGTGACGAGCTTTGTCATCTTGTCCGTCTGCTCGTCTATCGACGAGAGCGCTTCGAGCATATCTTCTTCGCTCGCGTTGTCGGACAGCGCGTATTCGCATTCCGCCTTTATCACGGCGAGCGGCGTGCGCAGCTCGTGCGAGGCGTCGGAGGTGAACTGCTTTTCATTTTCGAACGAGGTCTGGAGCCTTGCGAGCATGTCGTTGAAGGTCTCGGCAAGCGTGTATATTTCGCCCGCACTTTTCTCCATTTCTATGCGCTTTGAGAGGTCGGTTCCGTCGGTTATCTCGTGCGCCGAGCGGCAGATATTCTCAACCGGCTTCATCGTTTTGCGCGATATCAAATATGCCCCGACGGCGGCGATAATAATAAACGCCGGGAGAATGTATATGACCGTCATGGTTATTGCGTCGAACGCGCTCTTGGCGGCGTCGGCGTTGATGAATCCGCGTACCCAGACCGGGGGATAGGTCGAGTTACTGCATATGAATTCAACTTTGAAAACCGTCCTGTCCGCGTTTGCTGGCAGTTCAACGCTCAGCGAGCTGACTTTGTCGCGGGTCAAACCCGCGTGCTCGAGCGCGATATCAATCGCCTTTTCGCTGTTTATTCCGTCCTTGAACTCGGTGCTTTTGTAGACCGGGTCGCTGAGCCCGGACATCGCGGTGTCCGCCTCATATTTGATTATCTTCCCAGAAAAGGCGTCGATTTCGTATTCGTATTTGTTGAAATCGAGACGGGTGTCGTAATAATAATATTTGTTCCCGTCTGTCTCGAATGTTCCGACCTCGCCGTTTTTGAGATTTTTGCTGTTTATCAGCGCGGCAGGGGACTCGCCGTCGATATATCTGCCGCTCGAGTCAAAGACATTGCAGTAGACCTCGTCGACGAAGAAAGCAAAATCGTTCTCAATTTCGAGAATACCGTTCTTGTATTCTATCTCGTCGACATTGCGCTCGACCGTGCTTATCAGCTCATTCTGCAGGCGCGAATCGGCAATCTGCGAGCCTGTTATCAGTATTCCGCCGATGCCGAGGGAGCTGACAACGGCGATGAGCAGCGTTATCCACACCGTTATCCGCAGCTTGAACGAAGAGCGGCGGCGCGCGGGTCTTGTTTTTTTATTTGATGACATAGCCTGCACCCCTCACGGTGTGAATGAGTTTGATATCCTCGCCCTCGTCTATCTTCTTGCGGAGATATCGGATATATACGTCGACAACATTCGTGCCACCCTCGTAGTCGTAGTTCCAAATGTGATCCTCAATTTTCTCGCGGCTGAGTACAACGCCCTTGTTCATCACAAGATATTGCAGCAGCTCATATTCCTTCGCCGAGAGCGATATCTCCCTGCCCGCGCGTTCAACGCGCCTCGCTGCCGTGTCGACTGTCAGGTCGCCGACGGAGATTATACCCGTCTTTTCTCCGTATTTTTTGCGCGTCATGACGCGCAGTCTCGCCGAGAGCTCGTCGAACGAAAACGGCTTTATCAGATAGTCGTCGGCACCGATGTCGAGCCCCGTGACCCTGTCCTCGATGCTGTCGCGCGCCGTCAGGAACAGCACCGGCGTGTCGATGCCGTGCGCCCTTATCTTTTTGACAAGCTCGAACCCGTTCATTATCGGCATCATGACATCGAACACCGCCGCGTCATAGTCGGTCGATGTTATCAGATCATATGCCTCGCCGCCGTCAAGACAGCTGTCCACGCTGTAACCGGCAGCCTTGAGCTGCTTTGTGATTATCCTGTTGAGACTCTTCTCGTCCTCGGCAAGCAGAATACGCATTGGATCACCCTCCGGTATAATTATACAGATTTTATCATAGCGTGTAAAGATTAAACGAAGATTAGGAAATCGGGCGTGGGTATAAAAATAACACGAACACCGCAAAAGCAGTATTCGTGTCATTGGTGGAGATGAAGAGGATCGCTCGGCGCACTGCCGTGCGCCGACACGCACGCGGACTTTCCGACCGTCCACCGGACGCTCTGAATTCTGCTTTGCAGAACCGTCCTGTTCGATCCTCTTCTAAAAAAATAACACGAACACTGCAAAAGCAGTATTCGTGTCATTGTCTGTGGGGTACGAAAAAGATGAATTTGCGTTTTTGATAGATGGATTCGAACCCACGGGCTTAATGATCATCTTTTGAAACCGATTTATAATTGACAGTAAAAATCAAATCCTTTAGCTTTTCGGATTCTATGCAAGCAGCAGATGTTAAGTTTCCAATTCTAATATAGTGATCCTCCGGGATCTTTATCGCAATAGCTAATCGATACTCTCTTTGATATGCTAAATCTGGATTCTTATATAGAAATCGCTCTTTTGCACCGGTCTTAAATACTTCAATCCTATCGATTCTGTTTTGGTCACAGTATTCTACTTTATCAAAAATAAATTCGCATCCGGTTAAGTTACAGTAGTTCAGTATCTTTCCTTCAAGTTCTTTTCCGCTAATAACAACGCAGTATTTCCCAAACCTCTCTTGCATACACGCATACTCTTTTTCGGTAAATGGCAATGTAAAGGAGGTATGTGTTTCATCTGCCTCAGTGATGTTCATTTGCGCAAAAGGAATTCCAACAAAGGATACGATAGGTATTAGCTTATCCACCCCAAACTGAACTGACAAAGTTCCTTTCGGTGCAGTTAATACTATTTGCCCCGTTTCACTATCCACAGCAGTAATGTTTTCAGTTTCAAGGTGAAGAATCGTTTCAAATCTATCTCCTTGACCTCGTTCACCGCTTTTTATCTCTTGCTGCCTAAAGTACTCTGCGGTATTTCCAAATAAATTGCCACCGCATACATCTTGCGCAAACTTCTTTTCTCTACAGAACTTCAAATAGAAAAGAGGGCGGTTGTTTGTTTGCTTATTAATCTCAGCAATCAGATGCGCTTTATCCTCGGGTGTTAATTCCATTTATCCTTCTCCTTCTGTATGTTCTACCAATAAAGCATCGTGTAGTAGCTTGATTATATGACATAGCAAAATGCTAACTCTTAATAATATCTTCAAGCATCGGCTCAATCCCTGATGAAACCAGGTCTTCAACCATATGTTGGGCAGAAAACCTATTAACATCCCATGCAACATACCTTAAAATCGTTGCCGCTATTTCTTTGACAACAAATGAGAACTTGCCCTTTAGCACCCTAACTGCAAAGGAGGCAAAAGGATCGTTTGCCTCAAAGGATCTTCCGCAAACGTCACGGAATGAACGTTCTATACTTTGGATTATATGTTGTGCTTGCTCGTCATTTTCAAGCATAAAAGAGATCAACACATCAGAGAACCCTGGCTGTTTATTCAAAAGTGCTTTTGAGATTCTTTCTGGATTCATATCATAAATATAGTTTTCTACATCGTCATCATATCTCCTGCTACGTATTTTTTGCTCAATCCGCTCTCTGTTTTCCGCTTGGGCATGAAATTCAACCGATTTTTCAAAGAATGAAGATAGTTGACTGGCATCAGCATATCTATAGGCGACATCAGAATTAGTCGCCTTCTCCGTTACACTTCTGTAAATATGATGCGAATCTCTGGCATCTCCTGTCATAATAAAGTTAATCAAACGCCCCAAGGAATAAACATCACTCCGTTTATCTCCATCCTTAAGCATCATAAACTGTTCCGGAGCACAATAATAGTATTGCCCCACGGAATTTGTGTGAAGAGTTTGATGGGACGTAAAAACTTGCAAGTCCTTTCCAAGACCAAAGTCGGCGATTTTTAGCATTCCAGATATAATAAAAACATTGTTCGGACTAATATCTCTGTGAATAACGTCCCTTTTATGTACTTCAGACATAATATGGAGTATTTGCCGGATGCAGTTCAGCTTTGTCTGATCATTCAGTTGGTTGTCAAGTACATAGCGTTCCAACGTAGTTTCCGCTGGTTCCATACTGTAGGAACAGTTACCTTCATCAAAGGCGAAAACCTGAATTATTCCAAAGGCCCCCTGTAAAGATTTGGTTATATTATACTCTCTTTTAAACCGACTTCTGACCCCCGCATCAGTGAGGAAATCATCTTTAAGCTTTTTTATCACCAATCCAGTGGATTTTTGCCGATAAACGTTTGCAAATCCACCGCTTCCAATGAGCACAAGATCATCGCTTTCGCGCATTAAGTGAAAGCGTCCTCTGGCAAATGTAAGCTTGCAAAGATCTTGTTGAATAATCCTATTAATCTCTGCTACTATTTTCTCTGATAACTCAGCCGCAGCCACTTCTGTTATGCCTTGATCTCTAATCAGATAGTCATTTTTGAGAATGATATTGAAGAAGGCATCTACGTTATTGGAATTAAGCAGATCAACTATCTTGTTATATACATATACCCAGCGTGAAGGAAATCCAGATTTGTATTCATCATTCGAGTCAAAGTATTGGTTGAAAAAAGATACGAGTCTAGGGCCCGTTTTGTATGAGTAATATCCACCTTCATCCCCACAGAATAGATGTGATATTCTTGTAATAGAATCCTCACTAATCATAAAAAAGCCTCACTTTTATTAAAATCCGTTTGTGAGCTTACGAACATTTTCAACCAACCTATCATATGTAACAATATGCAGTTCCGGCGTTTCATGTTGAATTTGTCCGCGCAGTTGGTTGGAAATCTCATTCATTCTGGCACGTCGGCTAACTACCAAACAATAATGAATCCCCCAAGATGGAATGCTATTTGCGATATCTGACAGTCCGCAGCTACTTAGGAAATACATTCTATTGACATCCAGCCACCGTTTCCAATCACGAATCTGTGCCAAACCTTTTCGGACAGCTGCCGTTTCGCTATTTGAAGATTTAATTGTGTAATCCACATTAACATCTTCAAACTCAACCAAGACGATCTGATGTCCAATGGAATTATGTCCTAACAACATATAATCGGCTCGGTATTCTGCTCCCAAGGACTGTTCAGGAACCAAATACGCTGAATGATTTCCAAAATCGTAGTCTTTTAACAAGGATGCGGGAATAAACCACTTTTTGGTGTGTTTTATATAGTGTTGGATATCATTTTCCTTTGTAGCCGTATTGAGGATCTGCTGTAACTGATCCGCTTCTTTTTCAAAATCAATTTTTGCTGATTTTATATCTGTAAGGTCTATAAAATGATCTGGTGCAATAAAATCCATGATTTAATCCTCACTTATTTAATATGTTTATCAGTTGTATAGCCCTTCAGCACCTCGTACCTAAAGTCAGCATCATTCCACATTTCAAAGTCACACGCGATAAATGGATGTGCCATCGTGCCACCGCCCTTGCCTTGCCTTGATGTTATCCCAATCGCATTCGTCAGATCGATCCATTTCTTTGGCGTCAGAGTAAACTGCGGTGTTTTTGCATCAACCACTAGTTTTTGAAATGCCGCCTCATTGAATTGCGGATTATTGTTTCGTTCCCATGCTGCCAAGAGCTCCACTGTATTGCGGCTTCGCAGCCAGCTTTGAATTAAGTAGCTTGGATTCTCAGCGTCAAATTTGCGTGCGATTTCAGTCAAGGAAATATAATCATCGGATGGATGCAGATATTTGGCTACTGTTTCTTCGAGATAGGCGTTCATCTTTGGCTCATAGATAGGCGCCTCATCTTTTAAGATCGACTCAAAGATTACATCCAAATACCGGTTCCAATCCACTGCTCTGATCGGAGACAGCTTATTCACACGCACTAAAAACTTCTCTCTGGTTAGGGCGTATGCCCATTCCAGTTCTTCTTTTGTCGCTCTCGGCATCTGTTTTCACCACTTTCGCTTGATTGGGGTTTCGGCAGTTTTCTCCTTTTAAGAAATACACACCGCAGTATTCTTCAAAATCGATGATACCCTTTGTGTATTTACCGTTGTTTAGGAACTTATTAAGCACGTCTCTGCTCCAATGTGTATTTCCAGAGGGAGAAGGAATTCCTTGGTTGAATAAATAGCCTTGGATAGCTTCCAAACTATTTCCAGCTCTGTAGAGCCCGAAAATAGTTCTGACAACCTCTGCTTGTTCAGGCACGACTTCAACAAGTCCCTGCTTGTCCCTCCTATAGCCGTAGCAAATTCTCCCGAAAAGTCTAGATTCGACTAATGACAACTTCATAATTTTGGTTCCTTTCTAATTATACTGATTTCGACGTGCGTTTTCAATATAAAACACAAATATTAGTGGAATTAGCGCAAATCCAAAATCTTTATATTAGTGTCTTATATTTTCCGCTGATTGTTTGGGGTTTGCTTTTAATATGAAAATGGAGCGGATTTCCTTGTAAATCCGCTCCAAAACAGCATTTGTTCTATTATTTGTGGGATAAAAAGAGACAAACAGGCTTGTTTCAGCTTGTTTGTCTCTTTTGGTGGAGACGAAGAGGATCGAACTCTCGACCTTACGGATGCGAACCGTACGCTCTCCCAGCTGAGCTACGCCCCCATTGGTTTGCTATGTGATTATAAGATTTTTTTTGCGGTTTGTCAAGTGTTCGGAGGCGGTTTGGAAAAATTTTTCTTCGCCGCCCCGGTTTTTATGCCATCGGCTTGCAGACATCGACCCAGCTTTCGGGCTTGGAGTATTCCTCAAGCTCGGCGGGAGTCAGCTCTATCATGCTGTTGCTGCTGCCGCAGGCGGGGTATACCGTATTGAATCTCTTGAGTGACTCGTCCAGATATATCTTTACTCCCTCGTTCACCGCGAACGGGCATACCCCGCCGACCGCGTGACCGACGAGCTCTGCCGCTTCTTCGTGCGAGAGCATCTTCGCTTTTTTACCGAAGCGGGCCTTGTATTTTGCGTTGTCTATCTTCATGTCGCCCGCCGCGACTATGAGTATCGGCGCGCCGTCGAGCGAAAATGATATAGTCTTTGCTATCCTGCCCTCTTCGCAGCCGAGAGCTTTTGCCGCGAGGGCAACGGTCGCGCTCGACTCGTCTATCTCCATCACTCGGTCCTCGATTCCGAGCTTTCTGAAATATTCTCTGACTCTTTCTATAGACATTGTTTTCTCCCGAATAAAAAAGCCGCAGCTTTTGCGGCTTTGTATTTTTATCTTCTGAAAAATCCGCGCTTTTCCGGCTTGCCGTTCTCTGTATCCGGGATAAAAAATCGGTTTTTGCCCGAATTGTCGACGAGATATTTTTTGACGGCGGCAAGGCGCTCGTCGGAATTCCTGCAGGCCTTGAGCGCCGAATCTATCTCCTGAGGAGACACGGTGTCCGAATCCCTGCGGTAGGTGTAGCGGTCTGTTTTCATAGTATTATATTTTTCTGTCTGCGCGTCTGTCCATGTGTGGACGCACTCCTTGGAGAAAAATACGCCGCGGCGTATTATTTTTGCGGGGTTGCCGCCGCAGACGGTGTTCGAAGGGACGGACTTGCCCGAAAGCAGAGCCGCGCCGCCGATAACGGAGCCCGAACCGACTGCCGTGCCTTTCAGAATCAGCACGTTCTGCCCTATCCAAACGTGGTCGCCGATAAAGACGGATTTGCTCGGATTTATGCGCTTGCCGCTGCCGCAGTCGTACATAAGATGCGGGTCTGCCGTGCGGATAAAAATACCGAAGGAAAACAGCCCGCCGTCCCCGATAATTATGTTTTGCTGTTCGGACGTTATGAGCGTCATTTTGCCGTTGATATAGTTGCCGCGCCCGAAAAATATGCAGCTGTTGTTGTTTACGGTCAAATTGACATAATAAGGATTTTTATTTGCGCCTAAATAGCATACCGCATTGCTGCCGTTGAAGAGAACGGTGGAAGAGCTGAGCTTGACGCCGTCTTCAACAACAAGAATATTGCCGGAACCGTTGAATATTATTTTTGAACCGTCCATTGAGCTTTTCTGCGCGTCGGCTATGATACGGTTGTCGGAAACATGCTCCGAAAGAGAGGTGATTTGTTCCACTGATATCCCTCCGAGATTTTTTATTTGCGGCTCTTCTTGCTCTTAACTCCGTTGGTAACGCTCTCATCCGGCGCGCTGAACGCCGCGAGCCTGATTATCAGGATGATGAGTATCGCCGCGAGAGCCGAGCAGGCGTAGACTATCCACATGTTCGTAACGCTCGAGATGAACTTGCCGATAAACGGCACGCAGTGCGTGGCGAGCGCGACTATTGAAGCACCTTCAGGCACAGACGAGCCGAACGCGAATGCATATTTACCGCCGAGCTTATACAGCGCAACTTCGTCTGCGGATGCGGCGGATGCCCTGCGTGTGAGGCACAGCGAGCCGCTCTTTATATTCGAGCCTGCGACATTTTCGCTGCACACGGCGAGTCCGCGGTCGAGCAGGAATTTGTCGGGGTGCGCCGCTGCAACGCAGAGAAGCGCGGTGACGAGCGACACAACGGCTATTATGACGATGAGAACAGTCGTGAATATCCTCGCGCCCTTGAATTTGTCTTTCTGCGGCTTGAATCCGTTCTGGAGCATTGCGCCCGAATAGTCCGAGGTGCGCTCGAAGTCGAACTTCGGCTCGACCTTGGAAGCTGTCTCCTCGGAGAGGGTCTTGCGCGGTCTGCTCTTGTCTATCGGCGCGCCGAAATATCCGTGGGGATCGGGTTCGCCGTATTCATTCTTCTGCTTTTCAACAGGCACTTCTTTAGCTTCGGGCTCTGACTCTTCGACAGAAACCTCTTCCTCGCCGGAATAAGTCTCTTCAAAGTCGTCCTCTACCGGTTCGAGCTCGTTTGCGGAGATAACCGAGTTGTCTATCGCGCTGTCATAGCTGCGCTCTTCAACGCGTCTCGCTTCCTCAGCCGCTTTTGTTTCGGCTGCTGCTCTTGCTTCAGCTGCTGCCTTTGCTTCGGCTACTGCGCGGGCTTCCTCGGCTTTTCGTGCTTCTTCGGCGGCTTTTATCTCTGCCGCCGCCTTTTCCGCCGCCGCGTTCAGCTCATCCTGCTTGGCCTTTTCCATACGCGCCTCAAATTCGGCGTTGAGCTGTTCGATGGTCTTTGGCATGAATTTATCCATTTTCTCTTCACCTTCCGACTTAAAACAAAAATCTCCTATACAAGTCTATTATAAAGTATAATATTTGAAGCACACAAAGTCAATAAAAAAGCCCGAATGTCGCAGAACATGCGCGCATTTGCTCAAAAAAGGCTGAAAAAGCGGGCGCATAAAGTATAATCAAAGCGGAGAAAAACAGAAAAGGAGAAAGACCATGGGAATGAAAGAATGCACACTGGCGAGCTCTATTATCCGAACGAGGAGTCGATATTCGACGAGCAGCTTAAAAAGCTCGATTTGCTCTACGAGTTCAATTCCACGCGCCCGACTGAGCAGAAGAGACGGCAGGCGCTGATGAAAGTGATGTTCGCCGAAGTCGGCGAGAACTGCTATCTCGAACCGCCGTTTCACGCGAACTGGGGCGGGGCGCACATCCATCTCGGCGACTCTATATACGCAAACTTCAACTTCACCGCCGTTGACGACTCGCATATCTACATCGGCTCGCACACGATGATAGGCCCGAATGTCACCGTCGCGACCGCGGGGCATCCGATTCAGCCCGAGCTGCGCGAAAAGGCGTATCAGTTCAACATGCCTGTGCGTATCGGCGAAAACTGCTGGATAGGCGCGGGGGGCTCTGATAATGCCCGGAGTGACGATAGGGGACAACAGTGTTATCGGCGCGGGCAGCGTCATTACGAAAGATATTCCGGCGAATCTCGTGGCTTACGGCAATCCCTGCCGCGTCGCGAGGGAGATAAACGAGCACGACCGCGAGTTCTATTACAAAGACAGACGAATCACGAAAGAGATTTTTGACGAGATAGAAAATATATGATTTAAAAGAGCCTTTCCAAAACGGAAAGGCTCTTTTGCTGTCCGGCATTCGCCGCTTATTTGTATTTCGGTCTCGCGACATACGAGGTGTGGAGCACTTCGTGCGCCTTGTGGCTGCCGGGCTCACCGAGGAACTCGGCATAGAGACGCTTGACAGCCTCGCTCTCATGCGACTTGCGCAGGGGCATATCCTTGTCCGCCTCGTAGAGAGCGGCGGCTCTGCGCGCCTTGAGGTCGACGAAGTTGCGCACGACAGCGTGCTGGATCGGCTGACCGCCGCCGTTGACGCAGCCGCCGGGGCAGCCCATGATCTCGATGAAGTGATAGTCGGCAGTGCCGTTCTTGACCTTCTCCATAATCGTGTTGGCGTTTGCAAGTCCGCTGACTACGCAGACCTTGACTTCCATGCCGTTGACGGTGTAGGAAGCTTCCTTTATTCCGTCGGTGCCGCGAACCTCGGTGAAGTCGAGGCTCTTGAGCTCCTCGCCGGAGAGCTTCTCAACGGCGGTTCTCAGCGCCGCTTCCATAACGCCGCCGGTTGCGCCGAAGATAACAGCCGCGCCGGTGGAGTCGCCCAGAGGATTGTCGAACTCTTCGTCGGGCAGGTGCTTGAAGTATATTCCCGCGCTCTCGATCATTCTGCCGAGCTCTCTCGTGGTCAGCGAGTAGTCAACATCCGGATAGCCGGACGCCGCCTGATCGTCGCGCTTTGTCTCGAACTTCTTCGCCGTGCAGGGCATGATGCCGACAACGACGATATCCTTCGGGTCGATGCCCATCTTCTCGGCATACCAGGTCTTGATTATCGCGCCCGACATCTGCTGGGGCGATTTGCAGGTCGAGAGGTGATCGAGCATATCGGGATAGTAATGCTCGCAGTATTTTATCCATCCGGGCGAGCAGGAGGTTATCATCGGGAGCACGCCGCCGTTCTGGACTCTGCCGAGGAACTCGTTTGCCTCTTCGACAATCGTGAGGTCTGCGCCGAAATCGGTGTCAAAGACCTTGTCGAAGCCGAGGCGTCTGAGCGCCGCGACCATCTTGCCCTGAACATTGGTGCCGATGTGCATTCCGAAGCACTCGCCGAGAGTGACGCGGATAGAAGGTGCGGTGTGAACAACGACGAACTTCTCGGGATCGTTGATAGCCTCGAGAACCTTTGCGGTGTCGTCCTTTTCATAGATAGCGCCAGTCGGGCAGTTGACGATGCACTGACCGCAGGAGACACACGCCACGGAATCGAGCGGTCTCTCGAACGCCGAGCCGATGTGGGTGTCAAATCCGCGGGCGTTTGCGCCGATAACGGAGATGTGCTGAGCCTGACATGCTGCGACGCAGCGGCGGCAGAGAATGCACTTGCCGTTGTCTCTTATCATATGAATAGCGGAATCGTCGTATTCGTGAACGGGATTTGCGCCGTCGAAACGGGTCTCGTCGTCAACGCCAAACTCCTTGCAGAGCTGCTGGAGCTCGCAGGTTCCGCTGCGGACGCACGAGAGACACTTTCTGTCATGCGTCGAAAGAATGAGCTCAAGGGTCATCTTGCGGCTCTTGCGGACGCGCTCGGTGTTTGTGAATATCTCCATACCCTCGTTGACGGGGTAGACGCAGGCGGTCACGAGCGAACGCGCGCCCTTGACCTCGACCATGCAGATGCGGCATGCGCCGATCTCGTTTATCTTCTTGAGGTAGCAGAGGGTCGGGATCTCAATGCCGGCCATACGCGCCGCCTCAAGTATGGATATGCCCTTGGGTACACTCAGGGGCATGTTGTTTATTTTTATGTTTACCATTTCCATGCTGTGTTGACCCTCCTTCCTTAACCTTTGCTGATTGCCTTGGCGCGCTTGCAGTTTTCCATGCAGACGCCGCACTTGATGCACTTCGCCGTGTCGATAGTGTACGACGGCAGCTTGTGACCCTCTGCGACATAGTCGGTCTTGCCGATAGCCGAGACGGGGCAGTTTCTGGCGCAGAGACCGCAGCCGATGCACAGATCCTTGTCGATCTTGAAGCTCAGCAGCGCCTTACATACGCCTGCGGGACACTTCTTGTCGACTATATGCGCTATATACTCATCGCGGAAGAACTTGAGGGTCGCAAGGACGGGGTTGGGAGCCGTCTGACCGAGTCCGCAAAGGGAGTTTTCTTTGATGTAATGGGCGAGCTCTTCGAGTTTGTCCAGATCTTCGAGCGTCGCCTTGCCGGCGATGATCTTTTCGAGTATCTCCTGCATTCTTCTCGTGCCGATACGGCAGGGAGAGCACTTTCCGCAGGACTCGTCAACGGTGAAGTCAAGGAAGAACTTGGCTATATCGACCATGCAGTTGCTGTCGTCCATGACGATAAGTCCGCCCGAACCCATCATGCAGCCGATGGCGGTGAGGTTGTCGTAGTCTATCTCGGTGTCCATGAGGCTCGCGGGGATGCATCCGCCGGAGGG
>ENA-ORPK01000555-ORPK01000555.1-human-gut-metagenome-genome-assembly--contig:-NODE-555-length-34099-cov-9.057631_pt1 | contig 34099 bp, 25 predicted proteins | sample MGYA00242139_ERZ509068 | MGnify/ENA primary metagenome ERZ509068 (study PRJEB26280, sample SAMEA2338687) | human gut metagenome | biome: human gut; feature: human-associated habitat; material: faeces... | reverse complement strand
TGTTGGCTACACCTATGCCCTGCCAGTCACCGAGGACGGTAAGGAGGACTTTGATTCCGAGCTCCTGAAGAGGATGCACATAAGTGTCGACACCTCCATTCTCGAGAACCGGGGTAAGCTTGTCATTGAGATAGAGGGTAGGACGAACCTGAGTGCCGACAGTCTCCTTGTGGATGTTGGATGCGAACAGTTCCACGATGTCGAAGAACGGCTCACCATTCTCATCAAAGTAGTCGCCGGCATTGAGAGGATTTGTGTCGTTTGTCTCGATGTAGGCGGTGACAATAGGCGTCTTGTCGCCGTAAGCCTTTGTCATCGGTGTAGTATCATCTGTGTTCTGAATAGAAGGAACCATTTCCTTGTTGCAGGAAATCAGCATTCCGGCAGCTGCTGCCAGAGATGCAAAGAAAAATTTTGTCTTCATGATTGAAAAGATTTAGTGTTTATATATTGTGGTTATTTTACCAGTCTTTTTTCCATTTGTTATAACCGCTGTCACCAGCAATAGACTCAATATCCGTCTTATCAAAGATGATAGCTATAGTACCATTGTCATCATGTCTTATGCTACCGTCTGTCATAAAGTTTATAACAAATGTCGGATCCCAATTATGCTCGTACTCATCTTGAAGATGGGTACGCATGTCTGCATGCAGGACGATATTGGATTTTTCATAGCCAGCTTTATTCCAGGCTGCCACTTTCTTACCATTTGATTCCCAGAATATCATGTCTGCCGTACCTTTCTGCCATGGGGCATTTATGCAGCCGTACTTAGTAGCATCCAGACCGGCGATAGGTTTTCTGATATGTTCTTTGCTTACATTAGGATCGTCAGGATGGTAAGGGTCAACGATTTCAAAAGGATAGTCCTCATCGCAATAGCCTGTCCATGCATAGTCAAGATACTCTCCTACCTTTATTCCTCCTGTGGCTTCCGTGTCCCAGAAGTACTCCGTCGGCTCTTCATGGTCAGTCAAGGTCAGCAACTTGTCCGTACCAAGCACTTCCCTTAGTGCCTTGACCAATTTAGGATAGGAAGTTGTGTTCATCGGAGGCATACCTTCCTTGCCGTACTCGGAGTTACGGTCCCAAAGATTCACTCCGTCAAGACTGTAGGTGTCAAACAATTGCTTTACCTGCACCGCAAAGTCCTCTATCTGGGCATCTGTCATATTGCAGAAGCCAAGACCGGTATTTCCGCCCTCGATGGACAGGCAGACCTTGCGTTCTGTCTCCTGTACGGGGAGGATATATGTCGTGTAGTTGTCCAGCACATATTTCATGTCGGAACTTAGGTTCAACAATGCCCTGCCCGTAGCCGGCTCATAAGTGACGGTCGTCTTGCGCAGATTGATAATGTTGCCAAATGTCATATATGTATCACTGAAATCACTGAAATCCGTTCTCAATAAATTGTAATCAGTAATTAGTCTTGGGTCATACTGCGAGGTGTTCAGGTAAAACACCATCAGAAGGTCGTCAAAGAGCGGCAGCCCTTCCTCGAACTTCTCCCTGACTGTGATGTCATAATAGACGACATCCCTTGACATTTCTCCGGCAGAAGCAGCCGCAACCACCGGGAGAAGATAATGTCCGGCCTTTATCCTGTTGCCCAAAGAGTTGGTCGCCCGGCAGGTCAACCTTGCAAGGTCAGACGAAGTCTTGCCTGCGGACAGTACAAGCGCACCTCCGTTATCGAAACTGTAGAATGTCTCCGGAAGCGGAAGGTATTTCCTTCCTGTTTCTGCGGCATAGCTTTCGACAAGCGACTGGTCAGCTTTCAGGACGACTGTCTGGTCGAAAGATGAAGGAGTGTTTATTGTTGCACGGAGACCTTCGGTAATGACACCGTTTCCCTCTGTCATGACGCAGTACACTGTGTTCTGCGAGGTTCTGATGCTTGTCAGCGATACGGAGGAACTCTTAAGAGTTTCTTCATCAATCTGTTTTCCTGAAGGATAACCTGCTGGCTCCATTTCGCACGAAACGCCCCCGATTAATAATGTTGCCAAAGCAAGCATTAATATCATATTCTTTCTCATGCGCTATTCCTCCTCTTTGTTGATTTCCGGGATTTCGATTCCTTCAGCCCAGCTGAGATCGAAGGCAGCGATTCCGTCGTTGTGATACATAGAGTAGTCCTTTACGGTGTTGCCCTTACCCTCGTCGAATTTCCAGTAGCCGATGAGCGTGGCGTCTCCCTCTGGATTTTCTATCCTGTACATATTCTCCCATATCTGCTCAGGAGTCCTGGCCACTGACCAGACCCTTGCTTCTGCAATCTTGCCCTGGAGCGGACGGTAGTCGTTGTAGGACTTGCCGATAAAGAACTGGTAGGATGTCTTTTCTTTGCCGTCCTCTACGATCTCATTGGCTCTCATGGCCAGATTGATTCCTCCTGTCGCTGTTCCCATCTCCTTGGCTTCGCTCTGTATCTTCCCGTCTACATAGACCCGTGTAATTCTCGTGTCGTAGTCGTAGGTGCATGCAACGTGATACCAGCGTCCTTCATAGAGTTTCTTGGACGGGTCGCTCTGAGGGAATTTGCCGAATGATGTGCCGCCTCCGCTGCCGTCGAACTGAAGCTGCTGACGCTCGAAATTGGTATCGCCGATTCTCAGCAGGAGATACTGCTCAACTCCCATGACAGTTGATATATTACAGTCTCCGAAATCGTTTTCCTTGTCAAACTTATCAATCCAGATGAGCGCCTCGTATGTGACGGCCCTCAGCCCGTTGTAGGCGTCCGCAACAGTGCCCGGCTCGTCCATGAGAGGGAAGTTTATCCAGTTGTCGGTGAGCTGTGCGGCCACAGTGATGGCTGATGAACGGCGCACCAAATAGTATGCAATCCCGGCATCGCCCATCACATCCATATCCGTGGAAGTCAGTCTGACCGGGAAAAGGTAGGTCTTGTCTATCTCCATGGCTCCGACCTGCTCTTCTCCTTCACCTGCCAGGCCCTTGAACGGGATGACCACTTTGCCGGACATGGTCTTGCCTGCCGGAATGGTGACCGTCTCTTCCTTGAAACCGGAGTACTTCTGCGGAAGCATCTCGTAGGATGTGCCGTATTTACTGTTGTAGTCGGCAACGAGGGACTCGTCCACTGCTATGGTCGCAGTGACATCATTCTCCGCCGGATATGCCATGTTCACTGACAGCTCTTTGGAGAACTCCGTGAGCTTGTTGCCGAAAGTGGCAGACTGCACCGGTTTTCTTGAACTCACATCCATATAGATGGAGTTGCCGAACTTGTAGCCGTCCGCTTCGTATCTGTTGCAGGACACTGAGACGGATGCAAGCAATATGATGTATGTCAATATTCTTTTCATAATATCTATCTTGAATGGTTGAGTGTCTGTATCGCCCGGCGGGTGCGAATGTAGTTGCCGTCATAGCTGTAGTAGTCCGTACCTAAGTCATACACGGCAAGTCCGCGAAGAGGACCGAATGCCATCACCCTTTCAGTAATTTCCTCGACTGCACCGTTCTCCACTAATTTCTCGTCGGAGATGCTGCGCTCCAGCGAGGCTGCAAGCAGAATCTTCTCTTCCGGTATGCCAAGGGTGGATGTTGCGGCAAGAACTGCCATGTGCACGTCATGTACATAGTCCATCCCCTCAGTGCCGAGCACGAAAAGGTCTATCTTCTGCCTGTCTGCGGAACTGACGAATGCAGGGTCTCCTTCAAAGGCCAGCAGCTGACCGTCCTGTCTTGCGGCGGATAGTTTTGAGACAATCAGCGAGGAGAGTTCGGCATTGAGGGCGTCTTCAAGCCTGAATGTTCCGGTGAAGGACCAGCCGTCCAGCCCGTTGTCTCTGACCGAGGCTATTGCCCTGTCGAGGTATGCGCCAAGTTTCGCTGCATCGGCAAGTTCCTCTCTCCGTGACGCGAAGTCTATATGATACAGCACTTTCGTGCCCACACTCCGCATCCATTCCATATCCTCCGCATCGTGCTTCGAGAAGTTGTCCGCATTGGTCAGGGAGACAATGTCAAGCGAGTCCGGAAGACTGCGCATGAAGCTCTTCTCGTTTGACGGGCGCTCCGGGGAGTTCTCCAGACGGGCATAGACAAGGAAGTGGTCAGACTGCTTGTATGCCCTGAGAGAGGCCTTGTAGTCTTCCCACAGTTCCGGGTCCTGATCCCACGGGTGCTGCACGTCAGTCCTGACCGACTCCATTTCCGTCCAGTCGGAGCAGGAGACCAGCAGAAGACTGCATATGGCCGTGTTTATTATTGTTTTCAGTTTCATTATAGTATTTGTTTTTAGTACTGTTTGACATCCCACCATACCTGCGTTCCCATAGTGTCGCCTTTCCTCGTGCCGCTCGACTCCGAGTTCAGTATGCTGATGGCCTGCTGAAGGTTTGCTCCGTTCATTCCGTATTCCTCCACCGGGTAAGTCAGCCTGCGCGCGTGCCGGTTCAGGTCCACTGCACCGCCGCTCTTGTCCTGAGGTGCAGGAAGAAGTCGCGGATAGCCGGTCCTGCGGTATTCGCTCCAGCCTTCCACGCCTAGAGGGAAGGACGCTATCCATTTCTGGGTGATTATCCTTTCGAGGTTGCGCTCGGAGGCGTCCTCTGCCGGCATTGTGCTGTCGGCGAGATTGCCGCTCTCCTCCCAAGCTATGGTGATGTCGCTCTGCCTGCCTGCTATGCTGTAGGTTCCGAGAGGGTCAACGTATGTTGCAGGTTTCTTTTCACGGTCAAGGATATAGTCTTCCGAACCCGCTGCCCCGCGTTCCTCGAATGAAAGACGTATGCCATTTTCGTACAGGTCTTTGGCTCTTGTCGGGTCGCCCCAGCGCAGTTCATATTCAGCCATGAGGAAGCTGACTTCGGCTGCATTCATCCATAGATAAGGGTCGGACGGGGTTACTTTCATGTTGGAGTAGTTGGTTGTGAAGGCTGTCTTGCCTGACACGTCGCTGCCCACACGGATTCCGTAATACATTTCTACGGTCTCATCTCCCTGCTCCACAGGTACTGAGGTGAACATCTTTTCGCGGCGCGGATCCTCATAGCCGTTCATGTAGTTGATTATGTCGGCTGCAACACGGGAATCCGACCAGTCATTGTAGATGAGCGCGGTGCGGTTTTCCGGTGCGTGCATCAGCGCGTTGTCGGAGTTTGAGGTGATTACGCCTGCCGCTATCGCTTCAGCAGCCTTTTCCCTCGCAAGTTCAGGCTTCACATAGCTGAGCCTCATAGCCATCCTGAGCTTCAGGGAGTTGGCGTATTTGAGCCACTGGGAGATATTGCCGTAGTAGACATAGTCGTATCTGTTCCATGACGATGTCGCAATGCCGACGTTCTTCGTGAAGCCCTCTATGGCGGAGTCAAGCTCATCGAACATTGTGCAGTAGACGGTCTCCTGAGAGTCGTAAGTTACAAATACGGATTCGTTTGTAATCGGGTTGCTGTAGGGAATCGGGCCGTAGGAGTCTGTCATCCTGTGCATTATAGCAACCCTGAAAAGGGTGGCGAAGGCATTTGCGACCTCGTCGTCCGACTGGTTGACTATTCCCCTGTACGGGGCGTAGGTCTCGGACATGACATTGGCGAAAGGCCACTTGCGCCAGTCGTCGGACGGGTTGAAAGTCTCGAAGCGTGCAAGCCATGTGTCCACTGTGGAGGCGATGTATCCTGCGAACGGGCCGCCGGAAAGGCTCTCGTTGAACTGGTACATGTGCTCCTGGACAGGGATGACAAGGTTCTGAAGGTTCCTTATCTTGGACCCCGTGCGGTAGTTGTTCACTTCCATCTGCTCTCCGGTCACCTGGTTAGGGTTGGTGTTCATCTCATAGAACCCGGTGGTACAGGATGTCATTGACAGCATTACTGTCATGATTATAAATGTAATATTATGTTTCATAATCACTGCTGTTTAGAAGTCCAGTTTGATGTTGAATCCCATGCTACGCAAGGACGGCATCATGAAGTAGTCGATTCCCTGGTAGTTGTTGCCGGTGGAGGCGATGGCCTCGGGGTCGAACGGCGCCTTGCAGTATATCATCCAGAGGTTGTGGCCGACTGCGGATATGGTGAGAGAGCATTTATCCCTGAACAACTTGCGCGGAAGGGTGTAGCCTATGGAGAGTTCCTGAAGACGGAAATTGGTCGCGGAGTAGGTGTAATACAATGGCAGACCGCTCTGGGAGCCTATCGCCTGGTACCATTTCTGGGCGTCCATCCATTCGCGTCCGTTCACGAGGACCCCGCCTGCATCCCTTGCGTCGGCCGAAGCCTCGGACACTCCGTACAGGTCAAGGTTGGCCTGGGTTGCGGAATAGCATACACCTCCTATGCGGCCGCTGAACAGGAAACCGAGATGGATGCCCTTGTAACTCAAATCGTTGCGCCATGCAAGGTTGTATTTCGGGAATACACTGCCGAGGAAGATATCCGTCCCGATATCATCTATGGTGATGTTTCCGTTCTCGTCAACCTCGATATATCCTTTGTCGCTGCCCATTATTGCAGATGTCGTATATAGATCTCCAAGAGAGCCGCCCTGTTTGAGGACATATTTCGCTTTTCCGAGAGCCTTAATATCAAGTTTGGGCAGGTTGAGTGCTTCGCCTGTAATCGGATTTTTCGCATCGCCGGCAAGTTCGAGGATTTCATTCCTGTTCCAGCTGAACGTGAAGTTGCTGTCCCATGTAAAGCCGTGCCATGTGTGGTTGTAGCCTACGCTTGCCTCGACTCCCGTGTTGCGCACGCTTCCTGTCTGAAGGTAGATGGTGCTGTATGACGACGACGGCGGGAGCTGTGGGTCGAAAGTCTGGTTGTAGGTGTCGGCGAGATACCACGAGAGGTTGATGCTGAGGTCCTGCCACAGACGCGCCTCAAGCCCCACCTCGTATGTGAGCGTGCGTTCCGGCTTCAGGTCACCTATCGGATAGTGAGTCTTGTCCTTCCATATCTTTGAAGTCGCGTCGTATTCGTAGGTCGGGATGGTCAGGAACCGTGGGAACGGCATTCCGACTGAAGCGACTGAGCCCCTGACTTTCAGATAGCTGAGCGCACCCATGTCCCACAGTCCAGTAGGTATCCATGAGAGACCTGCGGACGGATAGAAGAAGGATTTGGAGGATGAGCCTGCAAGCTGGGATGCCCAGTCGTTGCGGCCGGTAAGGGTAAGGTACAGCATCTTCTTCCAGCCGAGTTCAAGGCTTCCGAATATGGAGCGTGTCTGGTCATGCCAGCCTGACTTGCTCGCACGCTTCTTGGTGTCGTCGAGATCGAAGACATTGAAGACATTTGCAAGACCGTTTTCCTGGATTGGACCTCCGTAGCGGAGTTCGTCGGTCTTGATGTCGTTCAGAGAGGCACCGAGGTTCGCGACAAGGCTCCAGTCCTGCCAGCTCTTGTTTACATTTACCATGATGTCGGCATAGGTCTGCGTGTCATAGGTGCGAGCCTCGGTATAGTGACCGTTCTTTCCGCCTTCAGAAATCGTTGCCTCAGTAGTGGCGTAGTATTTCTGCGTGTAGAGGTTGTTGGCATTATCGATGCGCACGCGGCCTGCAATGTTGAGCCAGTCCAAAATGTCATAGCTCACATTCAGGGAAAGCATATACCTCCTCTTGTTATTGTTGCGCAGGTTGCGGTAGTTTATCCAGTACGGGTTCTGCATGCGCAGGTCGCCGGCGAGGTCGTCGCCCCAGAACTGTTCCATCAGCTTGGTGCCGGAATTGTACCTTTCGAAGTTGCGGTACAGGTCGAAGTTCTCGCCGCGGGGGAAGAGATATGCCGATGTCAGAGGGTTCGCATAGACTCCCTGGTTGGTCATGTTCTGGTCCTTCTGCATTATATAGCTTGCACTTGCGTCAAGTTTCAGTTTGTCCTTCAGGAAATAGGATGTATTGCGGAAGGTGAAGTTGTAGCGGTCATAGATATTGTTGGGTATGATGCCGTCGGAGTTCACCGCGGCTGCTGAGAAATATGTCTGGTTCTTGTCCGTTCCTCCGCTGATTGAGAATGCGTTCGTGTAGGTATGTCCTGTCTCGAAATAGTCTTTCGGGCTGTAGTTGTAACGTGCCCCTTCGGGGATGTATGCTCCCCAGCTGTACACTCCGCTGCCGCTGTCACGGCCGTTCAGCCCTGTTCCGTAACGGTTCTGAAACTTAGGCAGCACGAATGGGGCCAGAAATTCGGTGTTGCTTGAAAAGGAGACCTTCAGTTTGCCTGACTCTCCTTTCTTTGTTGTTATCATGATTGCTCCGTTCGCAGCCTGGGAGCCGTAGAGGGCTGCCGCAGCGGCACCTGTAAGAACCGAGATCGACTGGATGTCCTCCGGATTAAGGTCAGCGATGGATTCCGTCTCTCCCTTGGAGTCGAACTCCGTTCCGCCGCCTCCGCCGAAGTTGTACATAGGCACACCATCGATAACATAGAGGGCATTAGAGGACTGGCTGATGGACTTGTTTCCGCGGAGCACCACTTTGGATGCGCCTCCAACTCCGGAAGAGGAAGTATTTATGGCAACACCCGCCACCTTTCCTGCAAGGGAGTTGATGAAATTGGCATCCTTTACTGATGTCAGCAGCTCGGCATTGACCTCCTGCACATTGTAACTCAAAGCCTTCTGGTCTCGACGGATGCCGAGTGCGGTAACGACGGTGCCTTCGAGGGAGACTGCCTCCTCCTTGAGAGTCACGGTAAAGTTCTTGTTGCTGCCTATAACCATCCTGACGATTTCATAGCCAAGAGAATTGAACTCCAGGCTCCCTCCCAGAAGATTGCCGGGCACGAGAAGCGTAAAGCGGCCATCAATGTCCGTCGTCGTTCCGGTTGTAGTTCCTTGCACGAATACGGATGCTCCAGGAATCGGCTGACCATTATGGTCAATGACGGTTCCGCTGACTGTACGCGGCTCCACCTTCGGTCTATTGGAAAGATAAATGTAATGCCCGTTGATTTTGTATTCAATGTCAAGCGGGGTGAAAAGTTTGGCGCACACGTTTCCGATGGTCTCGTTTTTCATTGATATGCTTACCTTCCTGGCAAGATCCACTTGACCGACAATGAATGTGAACGGAGACTGTGCTTTGATGCTGTCCAGCGCGCTGTCCAAGGTGACGTTCTTCAACTCAAGATTCAGCCGGATGTCTTCTTTCTGTGGTTTTGCGAAAGATTGGACTGATGAAAGAGTCAGTATTATCATGGAACAGATGAGACAGCAACTTCTTTGCAGAATACTGTTTTTGTTCATAACTTTGGAATTATGGTGATAGGTGTTTGGATATACCTTGCTTTAGTGTTATTCGACCGGCTTATCTCCAGACCTGTGGATGTTCCAGCGTCCGCAGGTCTTTATTTGTTCCGGTTACGGCTGGGGTTGTTGTAACGTTTTATATCATGGCGTAAGTTTTATAATGTTAAACTTATGTGATTGTTCTAGCGGATATGGATTGTTCCTGTCTTGTAGTCGCGCGTGTAACTGAAGTCGGCAAAGTACTGGATGCTCTTCAATGCCATGTCAATGCCGTCGCTGACCAATAGTTCACCTCTGGAGATATTAATCTCAGGCTCAGGACATTCCACAATAATCCGCACTCCGAACGAGCGCTCTATTTCACTTATGATGTCACTGAAACCAAGTCCCGCAATGTTGAGTTTGCCATTGGTCCAAAGCAACTCGCCTTCCTGGCTCACCGCATTTTTTGCAAGTACGTTATCGGAAAGAGTAACGGTTTCTCCCGGGTACAGATATGCCACCTGTCCGGATTTGCTGTTGACTTTGACCTTTCCTTCTATGAGAGCGACATGGAACGAGTTCTTCTCGGGATATGCATTGACATTGAATTTCGTGCCCAGCACTTCTATATCACTGGCATAGGTACTCACCACGAACGGCTGGTCAGGATTGTGGGTAACATTGAAAAGAGCTTCTCCGCGAAGTTCGACGTTGCGTTTGCGATCCGAGAATTTCATCGGATACGTCAGTGTCGTTCCTGAATTGAGCTTCACTTGAGTGCCGTCAGGAAGTGTAATGTCCATTCTGCTTCCTGCGGGAACCTCAATGCTGGTCATAGTGTGTGCAAGCATCGAATCCGTACGTTTCGTGGCGACATAACTGCCTGTAAGGAATACTATCATAGCAATGACAGCAGCTGCGGCACTGTAAAGGATTCTCCTGAATATCTTGATCCCTGATTTTTCCCTAGCTAGCCCTGCTTCAGCGGTTTCAATCTCGCGGATAGTCTTTCCGTTTGCGGCGAAATGCAGTAACAGAAACATCTTCAGTTCCTTATCAAATTCTTTCTGATGCATCTCGTCGCTCCGCAACCATTCTCCTACGGCTGCGTTTTCTTCGTGTGAAGTTTCTTTTGCGAAATACCTATAAAGCAAGTTCTGGTCAATGTTTGTCATATTCATTTCATGTTACCTACTATATATAACAACTTAATCTGTCGGATTCGCCAAAAAAAATGATAAATTTGCATAGAGAGGAGATTTTAATGATGTCTGACATGCAGGGTGAGATAAAAAAGGACATTTTCGAAGACCTTTACAAAAACAATCTAAAGGTCTTTGAGGATTTTGCCTTCTTCATACTTGGAAATACGGAACAGGCCGAGGATGTCGTGGCAGACTGCTTTATCCGTTTATGGAATGAGCGGGCCAGAGTGTCACGGGAAAAGGCCATCGGATGGATGTACACTTCCATCCGCAATGCCTGCCTGAATCTGTTGAAGAAATCTTCCACCCAAAAAGAGGTCAACGAATCAAGCTCTGACAATGAGGTCTTCGCGGCCACATATTACCAGGCAGCACTCGAAAAGACAGACCTTGCCGGCTTGTACGTTGAAGACATAACCAATCGTCTGAAGGATTGTCTGGCACGTGTTCCGGAAAATCAACGCCGCGCTTTCCTCATGAGCCGTCTCGACAACATGAAGCACAAGGAGATCGCCGCCAAATTGAATATCACAGAGTCAGTGGTCGACCACAGCATACGTAATGTCACCAAACTCCTAAGCATCTACATGAAAGACTATCTGCTGTTTACATTTATCCTGCTGTTCCTGAAGGCGCACAGTTAAACTTAACTTGGCGACAGGCCCTTTTAAGCCTTTTTTTTCTTAAGTACGATTCATATACCACGATGTGCCACAGAATGCCGTAGAATGGGTATAAAAAATGAGCATCAGTACGTAAAAATCGTACTAATGCTCACCTAATTTACTGATTTTTAATGAATTGGCTTTTAATACTCCTCCTCGTTAAAGTAAAGGACAAAACCCTCCACAGACCATTCAGAGGCCGTTTTTGAGGATTCCGAAAGATTTTAAGGCAGATTTCAATGTTCTTATATGCCGTCAGATACCAGTCGTGGTTTCTTCCTAAAATCCGCTGTAAATGTCTTCACTTCTTTGTCGCAAAAATACAAAAACATATGGAAAAACCAATACTTTTGGTGGCATTTGATACGCTAGGCAGATTTTTTCAGTAATTATAATTTTTCTAAAAACGCTCCTTTTTGGGGAAATTGAAAATGCCATTATATTCCAACATATTCCAGCCAGAGACATCGTTTCGCACTCAAATTGTCGATTTGGAAAACGAAGACAAAAAAATCTGCCTGAAACGCACTTTAAGACTCAACTTATCGAATCCTATTTCTTTTCACCTCTTATTTTACACTTTCATCTTGCTGATATTTAATAACTTACAAGCAAATGTTAGAATAAGAGATTTTTTTATGCTTATTGTGCATCTCGCTCAGGAAGAAGAATCTGGTTTGCTTTCTCTTCGAAAAGATATCGAGACACCCAATAAGCATACAAAGCGGATGGAATAAAGAGAAACGTGTTGTCATCAACAATTGCTTTACCGCGCTTTGATTTTGTGGTTACAATTATTTTACGTATTCCATCATTTGCCGCCAAGAACTTCCTCAGCGATTTGAGTTGACTAGGGTCCTCGAAGAACTTGTCCGTCCATTTGATTTCGGCAAGAGAGAATGCCTTCTGAGTAGCAGCGTCAACCCAAACGATATCAACCTCTCCTTTATCTCTACCCTTGTTCCAATTGGCATAATAGAAGCTAGTCTTCTCTCCAAGTATCCACTGGTCATAGATAGCCGTTTCCACCATTTCTCCGCACGCATCGTCGTTTTCGCTGATTGGCGTATATAGGGCGCAACGCAGTGTAGGATTGGTGAGGTATATTTTCATCGATGTGACACGCTGCATTTTCTTGGCATTCTGATCAATACGATTCACAACTTTTATCAGGAATGCAGCTTCCAGATATTCCAGATATTCCAGATATTTCCTGATTGTATCTTTTTTTATACCTGCCTCGCTTGATAAGGTCTCATATGAAAACTCATTGCCACTGCGGAAAGCAATATTGAGAAATAGTTTGTTAAGTTCCTGAATATCAGAAATTCCATAAAGGCTCGGACGGTCTCGAAGCAAGACTTTCTCAACACTGTAACTGCTACCAGAAGCATTCTCTAACATTCACCTAACATTATTCACAACATCCACGACAAAATGTTATATTTGTACAAATAACCAAAGCCGGAACCACGATGAACACGAATATCAACTCTCAAACACACCCTCGAAGAATGTGCTACAAACAGATGAATATACCTGACGGTTTTATTTGTATTGGGTATAAATTAGTCTATGGAAATTTACCATTTAATCCAGAAGCCTCTTTATATGGACTTCCTTTATATGATGTAATTCATTATGTTATTGAACGCCAAAATGCAGTTCAGTATACCCTTGGGAGCAAAGATGACCAGGATAAGCTGATTGATGAGTTCCATAGTCTCCTTCGATTCACTCCTAAATATAACCTTAAGTTAGCGAGGAAAAAGTATTCCAAATTCTTTTTATTTGACAATATGGCGACTTTGCTATTCATTATGCTGGCAACTGAGTATTGTGATAATAGCAGCCGTTCCTTGACAGATGCTGAAATAGAAAGAATTTATCAGACCTATCTGTATTGCAACGATTATTGGTCTGGCAAGCAAGAGAAAGGGATTGAGCCATTAATTCCTCAAAAGAATTTACCAGGAATGTATCTAATGGCTGACATCCCAATTATTGAGTTCAAGTTTCATAAAGACTTCAAATCTCAATTATTCAAAGGCGGTCAACTGTTTATGTTTATGGAGTCTAATGAGCCTTATAAAACTTACCTAAATATGTTTTATAAGGAACAAAACATTGCTGATTGGAAGAACTATATAGAATTATTATTATCATTCTATACTTCAACAATTGAGAAATGCATCGTTCAAGTTGATGAACAAAACTCTCTTGTAAGGCCTTTCTTTGACAGTTTGTGTATTGACCTCACCTGTAATGAAGGTCGCTCTTTATGGACAAATAAAAACATAATGTACCTTAGAGAACACCCATTATTGAAAGCAAAAGACAGCTTCTACCTAGTAATTAACCCTAATTTGATAATCGACCGAATATATCAATCACTCAAGTTTGATATTTTTGAGGCTATGATTACAAATAATGCTTTAAATAAAAATGGTAAGCCAATAAAGCAAAGGACAACATTTTTCAGTATGTTGGGTAATGATTTCTCAGAACATAACATCTTTTACTCCGTAATAGAAAAGGCATTCTCTGGAATAGCTACCAAAATGTACAGTGGTATTAAGCTTAAGGAAGAGGGCGTAATCGCTGAACCTGATTACTATGTTAGAATTGGCGATTCACTTCTACTATTTGAGTATAAGGATGTCACTTTGTCTGATGATGTAAAACAGTCGTATGATTATGAAATGGTTAAGAATGCTATATTAGGTAGATTATGTAAGGATGACGGTACTACAAGAAAAGGAGTTGGGCAATTATTGTTTACAGCAAATGAGATTATGACAAATAAATCAATGCAAAACATTGACCCTGACTCATTAAATGTTAAACGGATATATCCTATTGTAGTCACAACAGACAGATCATTCAACTCAATGGGTGTCCAACACCTTATTATCGAAGCGGCATCTACCATTATCAATAAGTATTCGATTCCGTCATATATTTCAAACCCATTTATTATAGATTCAGATGATATTCTTTTTATGTCCAAGAAGATTAGCGATGGGCAAATTGATTTCATATCTCTTTTAGATGAGTATAACATAAAGAACGAAAGACATTTGTCTTCTTTTAACACCTATCTATTAGACCATCATCGAAATTCTGTATTAATGAGAGAGGATGATATGCGCCACATATTTTCCGAACTAATGGACAATGTTGAACATCAGACAGAGAAAAAGCAATGAACAGCATATCAAATGCTTCGTTTTTCTAATTGGGAAAATGTGCCAAGTATTTTATTTTCAGACCATAGGCTCTAATTGTCTAAAACGTTTATTGTTATGATATATATATATCATTGTATTATACCTTTTTTAGTGTTGTGCGTGGATCTACATGCGCAACAGATTATTTCTAATTCATTGGTAGAGACGGAGAATCAGAAGAATCCAGATATTGTCAAAATCAATCAACTATGGACCGATTATCTTATGAGTTCTCCGGACAGTTTATATAATAATCCATATTGGAATTGTAGAGATAAAGAGAAGTATAAAAGTTATGATTTGCTCCGTTCTGAAGGGTATCTGGAATTATATGGATTGGCGAAATATGGTGAACTAAAGAACCTGGTGTTATCTATCAAGCCTTTGAATGACGATTATTATGATATACATTCAATGTATTATTGGGGGCATTTCTCGGAGTATCCTTATGTGCTGTGCACTACACATGTACTTTCCTTTAAGGACGAGAATAACAATTTCGTTCTTGGCAACTGGCTAGATTATTATTCAAAGAACTGGAAAAGTGTAACAAAAGGTGACATCACTTTTCATTACCAGACATATAAGCCAAACAGAGGCAAGATAAATAAAGCCCTTAAATTGCGCTCTTTTTTACTCGATAATTTTGGCATTAAGCTGCCTCATCTGGATGTGTATATTTCAGATGGGTTCCGAGAGTCGCAGAGGTTGAAAGGCTTTGGTTATGATTTTGGTGAGACTGCAGTATTTGACACAAATGATTTGGGAGGTACGACAGATATTGACAATTACATTATTTACTCAAATGCCACGCAGGGAGAATTCTATCCGCATGAGATGATGCGGTTCGTGTTAGTAAAATACAGGGGCGCACATCACTTGCTCACAGATGGTTTATCTGAATATTATTCCGAGAATCCGAAGATAATCGGAATTCCGATACAGACCCATTTTCGAGACCTAGACTATTATTTGGATGCTCATCCTGAAATAGACCTTAGAATATTGGATAGGTTTGAGTCCGGGAACTTGACGCAGAAAAATTATCTGATTGGTTTGGTAATAGTTAATCTCATCCAGAAAAGATGCGGTCATCACAAACTATTGGAAGCACTTGGAACCGTGCATACAGATGATGAGTTGTTGAAGTTTATTGAAAATAATATGGACATCGAAGAAAAAGACATTAACAGTCTAATTAGAGCAGAAGTTAAGCACTACGCAAACTTCGGGTATTCAGGTGAATGGTGACATTTGTTTATACAACTATGCAGAATAATCAGTCAACAGTCAAGTGCAAGTAGAGCCATGAGAAGTTGCACATAATCTGTACAGGGACAGCAAACAGTTCGCGGGAATTACGAACTGTCAGTCTACTGACTTTAGAAAACTGGCCTTACACTTCAACGCGTCGCTTACGGCAATCAATCTTGCCAGAGCCGCTTAGGCTTGGCTAATTTTTAACGAACTATTGGTCTGCAACCGGACCCACAAGTTATTGACAAACTTTTCAAAGAACTGGTTTTATTTACTGACAGGGCCGCTTAGGACCTGAAAAAATTAACGAACTATTGTTAGTAAAAATAATTTTAGAAAATAATATCTTTGCCGATAATCTTTGAAAAATCTCTCAAACTTCCGCTTCTTTGCAATAGTACTTTCTGCACGTCACACAAAAATTACTGAGAAATAATGGAATAAATGATAAAATATAAGAATAATTAGTATCTTTAACCTTTATCAGGCATAAATTATTCTTGTGTATGTTCAAATTCCCCTCATATCATCAACTTGATTCCATGGATTGTGGTCCAACTTGTTTGCGTATAATCGCAGCTCATTATGGACGCATTTGGCCTTTACAGACACTTCGGGAGAGATGCCATATCTCACGAGAAGGCGTGTCACTTCTCGGAATCAGCGATGCTGCGGAATCCATTGGCTTTCGAACAATAGGTGCGAAAATTTCGTTTGCACAATTATGTGAAGAAGCGATTCTGCCATGTGTTGTCCACTGGAATCAAAAGCACTTCATAGTCGTATACAAGATAGAACATCATCGAGGACAGACATGGATCCATGTGTCAGACCCGGCTTCCGGCTTGCTTCGTTACTACAAAGAAGATTTTTTGAAATCTTGGTTGTCTATACATCCAGATGACACCGACAATAATACGAATGAAGGACTCGGTGTTGTTTTGCTAATGGAGCCCACCCCAAAGTTCTACGAAGAAAAAGGGGATGAAGAACATCACAGAGGAATTACCGGACTTCTGAAATATCTCAGACCATACAAACAGTTCATTGTACAATTGTTTTTGGCAATGCTTACGGGCAGCATTATCAGCCTTATACTGCCTTTTCTCACACAATCCGTCATAGATGTCGGTATCGGTACGGGGAATCTTGATTTTGTCGTGGTTATTCTGATTGCACAGGTAGTGCTCACACTCGGGCAGATGGCTAATGAATTGATTCGAAGCTGGTTGATGCTTCACATGAACACGCGTGTCAGTATATCTCTAATCTCGGACTTCTTGGCAAAGCTTATGCGACTTCCGATATCATTTTTCGATTCGAAGATGGTTGGAGACATTATGCAACGCATAGGAGATCACAGCCGTATACAGACTTTTTTGACCAGTTCCCTTCTGAGCATAGTTATGGCAGCAGTAACATTTCTGGTGTATTCTGTTGTGATGGGAGGATACAATCTGAAAATTATGGGTGTCTTCTTATTAGGAAGTTTATTGTATATATGCTGGATACTGCTGTTCATGAAAAAGAGACGTAAACTGGATTATATGAGGTTTCAGGAATCATCTGCCAATCAGAGCAGTATCGTCCAACTGATTGGAGGTATGCAAGACATCAAACTGAATGGTTGCGAGAAACAGAAACGTTGGGATTGGGAGCGTATTCAGGCACGTCTTTTTAAAGTAAGCATAAAGGGACTTGTACTTGGTCAGACACAACAAGTCGGAGGCACATTCATCGACCAGACCAAGAATGTGTTCATTTCGTTCCTTGCGGCCAGTGCCGTAATCAATGGTGACATGACCATGGGTATGATGACTGCGATGCAGTATATACTCGGACAGCTGAATGCGCCTATTTCTCAGTTTATCAAATTTGCTCAGGAAGCACAAGATGCAAGCATCTCCCTTGAGCGTCTGAACGAAATTCAGGAAAAAGATGACGAAGAAAAATCCGGACATGAATACATAAGAGAGATCCCAGATAATGCCGACATCGAATTTCGTAACGTTTGCTTTCAATACAATGGCCCACATTCAGACAAGGTCCTTGATGAAGTGAACATAACCATACCGCACAATAAAGTGACAGCCATAGTGGGAGCTTCCGGTAGCGGAAAGACAACTATGATTAAAATGATGCTGGGTTTCTATGAACCTGTTTTGGGTGAAGTTCTTCTCGGGGGCAACCGTATAGGTGACTACAGTCCGTCAGTATGGAGGTCCTTGTGCGGAACAGTAATGCAGGAAGGATTCATATTTTCAGACACAATTGAGAATAATATCGGCGTATCTGATGAAGTTCCTGACTTGGAACGTGTAAAGAAGGCTGTCAAAACGGCTAACATAGATGACTTCATCAACGGTCTACCGCTGAGATATAACACGAAGATTGGAGCTGAAGGAAACGGCATTAGTAGCGGGCAGAAGCAGCGTCTGTTGATTGCACGTGCAGCTTACAAGGACGCACAATATTTGTTCCTCGATGAAGCAACCAACTCCCTTGATGCGGAAAATGAAAAAATCATCATGGAAAACTTCTCTTCATTTTTCAAGAACAGAACTGTCGTAATAGTTGCCCACCGTCTAAGTACGGTGAAAAATGCAGATAACATAATCGTTCTTGATAAAGGGAAGGTCGTTGAACAGGGAACTCACAATGAACTCACACAGAAACGAGGTCATTACTACAATCTTGTGAAAAACCAGTTGGAATTAGGTAACTAAAAGACATATATTATGCCACAGGACAGAGAGAATAACTATCATAGTGAAGAGGCGCAGGAAATTCTGGGTCATATTCCGCCGTGGACTATACGTTGGGGCATCACGGTAATTTTCTCCATATTCGCCATCATCATACTTGGTTGCTGCGTTATCAAATATCCTGAACGAGTCAACGGTACCGTTGTAATCAGAACACTCAATGCTCCTGTTGATGTTGTCTTCAGAAGTGGCGGCAATTTGGAGATAATATCGGTCTCAAACGGTGATGTCGTAAAAAAGAATGATATTCTTGGAGTCATCAATACCGGAGCCGACTTTAAGGACATATTGTCAGCGGATTCATGCCTGCTCGGCTTTGCCGGACACCAACTTGCTGATGCTGTATATAACGACTCTATCTATGGCAACTATCAGATGGGAGATTTGCAGGGTGGCTGGACAAATTTTACTTTATCCTGTCAAAGATATAGGGACTATATTACAAGAGCTGTAATAAGGAAGAAAAGTGAACTGGTACGCGAGCAAATTGACAAGCAGAAGGAATATTACAGCCAGATGCAAATGCAATTCTCGACAGGACAAGAAGACCTGCAGTATGAAGAAAAGAATTTTGTGCGGGACTCATCACTATTCGTGATGAACGTCGTTTCCGAACAGGAATTTGATGAATCGGCACGTCGGCTTTTACAGGCACGCAACTCCGTTATATCTTTTAAAAATCAGATGACATCAACGGAATTGTCAATAATCCAACTGGAGCAGCAGCTTGTAGAACTTTCCATTCAGGAAGAAGGCGAAGCACTGGCATTTGAACAGGAAATACGAACCAACCTTGAGCGTTTGTCTGCGGAAATTCAGAATTGGAAGTTAACCTATCTTATGACAGCACCAATAAACGGCAAAGTGTCATTCGTACACAAATGGGATGTGGGGCAATTTGTAAATGCCAGTGAGCATTATCTGACAATTGTTCCTGACGAGCATCAGTCTGTCATTGGGATAGTCCACATTCCACAGGCAAGTTTTGGAAAAGTGGACACCGGTCAAAAAGTGAATGTAAAATTGGAAGGATACCCGTATATGGAATATGGTATGCTGGTGGGAACAATCGGGCACTTGTCATCCGTTCCGGAAGTGTTGTCGAACAGCCAAAGTGCACCACAATATACGGCAGAAATTCTATTCGAAAACGGTATGAAAACCACATACGGAAGGGAATTACGTATGATACAGAAAATGAACGGTTCAGCAGAAATCATTACTGAGGAAAGAAGCCTCATAATGAGATTTCTGGATCCTGTGGTAGCATTATTCAAAAATGGAATATGATAATGAAATCAATATTCAACAAAAGAACTATTCCGATATTGTTGTTGTCAATTTCAATGATAATGGAAGCCCACCCTACGGACAGCACTTTGTGGACATTGGACAAGTGTATAGAATACGCATTGGAAAACAATATTGAGTTGAAAGTTGAAAAACTTGCCATAAAAGAGCAGGATATATCCCTGTCAGAAAGCAGATGGGCTTTTGTCCCACGGATCTCAGCTACAACAGGGTATAACCTCTCAATAGGTCGTGTTCTTGACGAAACGACCTATGACTTCATCAGCAATGAAACTATGGGAAGTTCATCATCTTCAATCTCTGCAAGTATGCCCATTTTCAGTGGATTAAATAATCTCAGACAATTACAGGTCGCTAAAATTGGAAAACAAACGGCCTCACTGCAAGTAGAAAAGGCTTGTAATGACCTTAAACTGAACATAACCGCATATTTTCTCGAAGTCCTTTGCGCCAAAGAAAACATAACCAATTGTGAATCACTCGTAGAATCCTTGCGTCAGCAGGAACAACACACAAGCAAGAAGGTAGATTTGGGAAAAGTTACCTTAGCAGACTTACTGCAAGTGAGATCCCGTCTGGCAGAAGCGGAAAACGCCTTGCTTTCCGCGATTCATTCCTATGATGTTTCGCGTCTTGATCTTTGTCAACTTCTTGAAATTGATGATTACACATCATTCATCCCATATGCGAACGAACATGAAAACATTTCATACGTAACCGACATTTATCCGTCAATCTTGGATAGATGCTGTAATCTACCTCAAGTACGGATATCTGAGAATAATGTGGAGATGGCACGCAAGAATATCCAGATTGCCAGATCATCGTATTATCCGTCCATTTCGCTTAGTGCAGGATATGGTGCGAGCTATTCCAGTGCAAGACGGAAGATCATAGGTAAATTTGAAGATAGTTATACATACGGAACTTATCCTTTCCTTGAACAGTATCGGGACAATGCCAACGGATATATTTCTTTAGGTCTTTCGATACCTATTCTGAACAATCTGTCCACCAGAAATGGGGTAAAACGGGCAAAATTGGAACTGCAACGATCTGAATATGCCTTAGAAACCACCCGCAAGCAATTACGAAAAGAGGTCTTGCAGGCTATTCTGGATGCGGAAACAGCTTGGAGACGATATACGGGCTCTGTCAGTTATCTCGAATCTGCGAAAGAGGCTTACAGGCAAATAAGTGCCAAATATGAGAACGGGTCAGCGAACATGACAGAGTATACAACAGCGGTTTCTACCATAACGGAAGCTCAGTATCAGTATTTGGCTTCAAAGTATGAATATATATTCAAAGTTAAAATTTTGGAATTTTATAAGCAGTATGCATATTAATTTAATAGTTCGTAAGATTATATCTAATTGTATCCGTTGTTATTCTTCCCGTGTTATTCATAAAATTCATTCGAAATTAATGAAGACATTATTCAAATTTCCAAAAAAACTCGATATTCAATTTTTCTCCGAATCGCTCTATTCCAAGTCGCATCAAACTGTCTTTATGTTCATAGAAATATCTACTGGCATATAAATCAGAGAACTGATTTTTACCTAAATGCGTCACAATATCATAATTGCGCAGACCCGCTTTGTAGGTTGGCATATCGCGACCGACATCAATGGCAACTGCTGCCGAGTCGTTTTTGAAAGGTATCATATTTATGCCGGAATAAGATGCCCCATGGTTCTGGACGTATTCATAAAAATTCTCTTCCACACTGTTTTTTTTAAAATATGCCTTGCGTTCATTTAAATCGAAGATGATGTTGAACTTTGATAATAATCCCAAACCTGCAACAACTTCATCAAATCCATAATCTGATGTTATTATAGAGACTATAAGCGTATCTTTCACTATTCCGGAATCTGTAATATGATATGTTTTAGTAGACGTAATTTCTTCATAATGAAGAATCGAATTATTTTCAAAAAATGATTTTTCATCCTTGTAGTTTTCTGAATTACCTATCAGTGCAAGAGAAATACCATATGTCCCTGTATCTACAAGTATATCAAAAAATTGTGACCAACGAGCATCATCATTTCCGCAAAAGACAAAAGGGAAACCTTTAAGACATAAATATCCGTCATTATAATAGACATCTGCTGTCAGGTCAAAGTTTTCAGCGCATATAAGTTCTTTATATCCGTCTTTTAGATCAAGACGGCAATTCTCAAAATCGAAATACCATATATGAGTGTCAGAATCCGGAATATTAATAATTACGTCAACACCATATTCTTTTTGCAAATCTGCCACAAAAAACTTATCATATCTAATGGTATCTCCAGCGAAACAAACATCAATACTATCGTGAAATAGTTTCCATCTGACTTTTCTTTTTGAGTAAGAATAAAACACATCTTCTACTGTCATGCCACCAGAAAGACGTATTGAGTCAAGTTTCGGGAACTTTGACGCTATTCTTTTGTCAACCACCAATCCGGGACAACCTGTGTCAAGCAAAGCATTTAAGAAAATACTGTCAATCTCAGCATTCAACTGAATATGTGTCACTCCACTATTTTTGTCGTATCGATAAGAAAAATTAGCATGCAATTCCGTTCCAGTTTTTATATCCGGTCTAGAATTACATGAGCATATTAACGCTATTGATAATATTGCCCCAATAATTTTCATAAAATTATTATTCATGAGGGTAAATCTAATATGTCGCTTTAGATGTTCACATATAATTATGCTTTATAAAATAAAAGGCACATTAGATTTACCCTCATACTACAGCATTACTTTATGGGAAGTATGTCCTATGTCCGTCTTCTCTAATAACGACTCTATACCTTCCTTCTGTTGAAGTCCCACCTCCAAGTGCAGCATTGGCATCTCCATTGGCATCAATACTTGAACCACCGCTTTCTGCATAATAGCACGAGCATGCACATGAAGCGCCTCCCTTTACAACGTTCATTTCTTTTGCACTAAGAATGTCTACTTCTATTCTGTTAAGTTTAATTCCTTGCATAATTATTTAAAATTAAATGTTACTTACTCTTTTTTACTTTTAGTCCATTTGTATTATCCGCCATCATCCGAATTTGATACTTTGACGGACAAATTAAAAAGGTGGTGTCATCTATGTGAAATTCAACTATAAATTTTTGAATAAATGAAAACGACTTATATTTTAGGACAATAATCGCCAAAACAGTTCGTTAATCCTTTATTGGTTTTGTTTTGTTTTGTTTTTTTTGGGGGGAGACTGTCTTAAAAGTATCTGATTGACAATCAACTCAGAGGTCCGGACTCGTCCAGCACCCTGAAAAAGGCGGATGAAACAAATTTAAAATAATCCATTGTGGTGTCAATTAATTTTAGTAACTTATTGTCAGTGAAAGAGATAATAAGTTATGGCATTCAAAAAGGGCATAGACAGAGATCAAGTTCTTCTGTTTCCGGAGAGTCTGGACGAATACGTATCCGAAGATAGTCCCGTGCGCCTCATAGATGCGTTTGTTGAGCGTCTTGATTTGGCAGCAATGAACTTCCATGGGGTCGAGTCCAGGGAAATGGGGCGCCCCTCCTACAATCCTCAAGACCTTCTGAAGGTGTTGATATACGGATACTTCTATGGGGCGCGCTCTTCACGAAGGATGGAACGCGAGTGCAAGGTAAATGTGGAGGTGATGTGGCTCACTGGTAAACTCACTCCGGACCACAACACACTATCCGAGTTCCGGAAGAAGAACATCAAGTGCATGAAGCCGATGTTCCGAGAGTTCAACAAGTTCTGTATGGACCTGAACATGTTCTCGCTGGACTACGTTTCGATTGATGGAAGCAAGTTCCGCGCGGTGAACAGCAAGGACAGAAACTTCACGCTGAGCAAGTTGGATGACAGGCTGAAGCGATTGGACTCACATATTGATGAGTATCTGGCAGCCTTGGAGGAGAGTGATGGCGAAGAAGACGGTCGTAAGTTGAGCCGCGAAGAACTAGAGGAGAAGCTCGCGAAGCTTCAGGAGCGTAAAGCGAGATACGAAGGCTATCTTAAGGAACTGGAAGAGACCGGAGCCGGTCAGATGTCTCTCACAGATCCTGACGCAAAGCTGATGAAAGAGAACAACGGCTTCGGAGTTGGATATAACGCTCAGACTGCGGTTGACGCGAAAAGCCATCTGATAGCTGGGTTCGAGATGACGAACCATCCTACAGACCATGGTCTGCTGACCGAAGTTGCACGGGAAGTCAAGGAAGACATGGGCGTTAAAGTGCTGGAAGCCACAGCAGATAAGGGCTACCATGATCCGCAGGATATGGCCAGGGCCCTTGAGAATGGTATTATTCCCAACGTCATCCAGAATGATGGCAGCTCGGTGGTTGATATCACGTATGACTATGAGGCGGCAGATGTGACTGCTGAGCAACTTGCAAGCACGGCGCCTGAAGACATCAAGACCTGCCTCCATGCGGGCTTGGTACCCCAGTGCATGGAGAGCATTCTCTCTGATGCCCGTGTGGAAGAAGTTGTGAAATATAACCGGGAGACCACGGACTCGGATATCGCAAAGATGAGTTTGGAGGAGATGATTTCAAAGGCTCGTGAAGGATACTTTGTCCGCGATGCGGAGCGCAATATGGTCATCTGTCCTCAGGGAGAGATCCTTCGCCCAAAGTCAGTAAAGAAGAGCGGAAATATCCGTTACTGCAACAAACTGGCTTGCAAGCGCTGTAAAGCCAAGTGTACGACTGCGAGGTTCAAGGAAGCCGACTTCTCGAAAGACTGTCTTCTCAAGAAAGTTGGTGGCTGGAAGAAGGATGACAAGAATGATGACGGGACGCCACGTTCAAGGGTGACACGGGAAGAAAGGAAGGTGGTTTACTTCAAGCTCCAGATGGATGAGAAAAAGATGGATAACAGGAAGTGTTTGTCGGAGCATCCCTTCGGAACCATCAAACGGACTATCGGTGAAAGCTTCTTCCTGCTTAGAAGGATGTTCAAGACCGAGGGAGAGATGGCGCTATACTGCCTCTCATATAACTTGAGGCGGGCGATGAACCTGCAGACAATGGATGAACTGATGGCCGGAATGGCAAAATAGTGGATGGAATAGTCCATATACTGTGGATAATGATGGTAACTCGGGAACGACTCTCTGAGAATCGCGTATTTGACAGGACCAGACCAGAATACAAAGAGAGCGCGAAAATCGCACTCTCAGAGGGTTTGATAACTGACTTTTAAGACGGTCTGGGGGGGGGACTGTCCGAAAAGTCAAACATTTCTCAGTGAGAATCAAAAATCCGCTTCTGACCTTGTATAGGGGTACGGGGTATTTCAGTCTCGCGTGGGCTTTTCGGACGGCCTGGGGGGGGGGGATAACAATTATCTGATAGAAACTAAAACTGCTACTATCCCCCAAAAGACGATGCAGCAAATGATATTGCCGCAATATTTAAAGGCCTTTAATTTGAACATAAAAGCACCATAGTACCTTTTTAAGAACTATTTTTTGATTACTATGTTGCGTTTCTAGCATTTACTATCCAATTTCCGCGGTAAATATAGATATTATTTTCAGAAAAACAAATAATTTTTGTTTTTCATGAATTTTCAGGTTTATGTTACATATCCGGAAGTTTGACCCCGGAAGTTTGACACTTTAAAATCCGAGCCGTGTATAAGATGTGGAATCATTTCTCAAAGTATTGTATTTTAAAATAACGTTTTATATATTTGCGACAGAAACTGATAACTGCACATCGGTGCATATTATTTAATATGGTGAATTGTCACAACGATAGAACGTGTTGTATTTGATATTGAATATTTGCTTTCAATATATTTTTGTTAAATTCAAAACAAACGCACGATTTATGAAAAGTATTAAACTCAATGCAAAAGAAAATCGCATTCTCAATGCGAAAGAAATGAATGTCATTAGTGGCGGTGAAAAATGTTGTGGCTGTGCTTGCTACTATAGAAATGTTGGAGGCTCCAGCATTGATGACAATATGGATGCTAATCGACTTGGTGGCGGTCTTCAATCTCCACAATTAACGGTGGATTATGTATGGATAACTCAAGATGGGCAAGATCGTTGGTAACATATTGCTGTTCATATTCCTTATACATAGTGTATCTTGTGTGAATAATCAGCCGGAGGTATCTACTACACTTCCGGCAAATATGTTTATTACTGACAATTCGCATATTTCCATATCTGTCCTGATAGATTCTTTAAAATTTAATTTTTTGTTTGATACCGGGGCCAGTGGCAAATTGATTGTCTCGGATACAGTTGCATCATTATTGAATATATCAGATTCATTGGGCGTCAATTCAAAGATGGGATACGGATTTTCTCCATACCCGCCATTGAAAGTAAAAGAGGTGACATATTCACCTCTTGATGTAACTATTGGAGGGATGCTCTTACGCTATGATGAAATCATCATTGACAATTCGACAACTGCCTTGAATGCTGACGGTATAATATCAATTCCTAAAGGAGATCGTCACATATGGCATTTAGATTTCGACAGGATGAGATTGGAACTTTCTGATTCGTTATCAGCGTCACAGACTGCAGAATATGAAGATGGTACTTTCGATTTGTATGAGCATAGAGGAAATTATTTCGTAAAAGATATTCCGTTGGCGTTTGACTCCGGACATTCTGGAAATACATATCATTACATCGATGACTATATGATTGACACTGGAAGTCCATACGAGATTGTATTGATGGGGAAAGGCGGACACAAAGGGAACTATGAACAGCTGATTGCCTACCTCGCTGACAATTCACTCAATTTTGAATATCTAATGCGCACAGGAAGTGAGGTGATCCATAATAAAATGTACTATATCGCCGAAAGCGGAATGGCCTGTGATACTGTGCAGATAATAAACCAAAATAAGTCACAATCTGGCTTTTCCATGAATATTTTGGGTGTTGGTTTTATGTACCGGTACAATCTTATTATCGACTTGCACTCTAAAATACTGCTGTTAAAGAAAAGGAACTGCTCAAAAGATTTAAATGAGACAGTTCTGTCGATTTGTGGATCTAATATGGATACGTATGCAACTGCTGCGCACACAAATATTGTAACGAGCATCAATCATAATTCCGTATTATATAAAGCCGGTATACGTAGATTTGATGAGATTACCGGGGTAACTAGCAGGTCGATGGAAGGTAACACCTCGAAAATATTTAAAATGGCGGAAAAAGGTGACACCCTGTACTTTTCAATTGTCCGGAACGGCCATAAACTGAACATCCCTGTTGTCAAGTAGCTTATTTCTATATTGCATTACACCCCAAGGTTGAATCTTATCTTGAACATGACTGTGACTGGGCGCAAGAGGTAATTGTATTGGTAATTGGTGATGTCTGACCACAAACGTTGGTTGTAGAAGCTGTTGTCCAGCAAGTTGCGTCCTTCGAGGATGTACTCTATCTTCTTTGCCTTGAGTTTCAGGGATGCGTCCAAGAAGAAGATGTTCCGGCTTCCGGAGGAGATGGCGTCGTTGAGATAATGCTCTCCGCTTATCTTGAGCGTGACCCGTTTGAAAAATACGAAATCTAAGCGTAGCCTCTGGTGCAGGGCGTTGATGGCTTTGAGTGCATCTGTTTGTTCATTATTTTCGCCTAAAATCTCGCTGCCGCTCCGCATATATCTCGCATAATATTCCAGAAACGCGTTGACGGCAAGACGCGAAGAGACTTCCAGCCCGACAGGCAGACTCCAGATGGCGGTGTTCGTAATTGTTCCTTGTCGGAGAATGTCCATTAAGTTCCTGCGGTAGCCCACCGGAATGCCCACTGTTGTGTAGATGGCATTAAACCGCTTTTCAATCTTTCCCTCTATTCCCCAACCTTGAGACGTGTTTTGAATGTCGTAAGTCTGTACTCTGCTCAGTGAGCTGAAATATTCCGTGCCGTACATCAGATTGGAATCGTTCCGCCGATAATCGGCTTTGACAGATCCGAACAAGGACAGCAGGGCATCAGCATAGCGCAATTCCGCACTGTAATTTTGGTGTAATCCTTCGGCGATTCGGCCATCCCTGCTGCCTATCAATCGGTAGTCGGTCATAATGTAACCGCTGTATATGCCCGAGGCTGCTCCGAGGTTGCCGATAAGGCTGCCTGAGGCCAGGAAACTGAGATTGGGCGTTATTTTCCAGTCCAATCCGATGTGGGGATTGAAATACACCTTGTCCTTGCTCTTGTCTTCTCCTGAAATGTGGTCGCTGGAAAACACGTATGAATAGACCGGGCTTATGCCTGTGGCGATGCTGAAATCCCGATGACGATAAGTCATACCGAGGTTAGCGCGAACGTCGAAACGGTGGTAGTCCGTGTCATTGCGCAGACTGTCCGGTATTGATTTGCCGTCAGAGGATGCCGTCACAGGATCATACAAGACGCTCGTCATTTCCTGAAGATCCGCGGAGAATCCCATCGAGGCGTGCAGGTCTATGCCTACCTTTGGAAATGTCTTGATGATTAATACGTTGTTGTCTGTGCGGAACTTGCGGTTGGACATCTCTTGCAGTGCTTCCTGTGCGTCATAGCCGAAGATCTCGGGGTACAGTACAGGTGTCACCCTTAGGTTTGAAGGCATTTCCGCCGCATTGACTCGTGAGGTGAAGTTCAAACGTATGTCACCGTTCAACACTTTGATGAAGCGGATGTCGTTTTGCAGACGCGACTGTCTCATCCTGAACCGCTGAGCCACCGTTTCCGTGCCGTTCAGCACTTTGCCTAAATTGTTATCCCATTTTGCCCCGAACGCCAGCTGCTCGCTAAGATAGATACTCTTGTCGTTCCGGTTGTATTTGGCCTTGAGCTCCGTCTCGTCGGTGGTTTCGGTGGCGGATGTCGTCTCTTCTACCTCAAGCGGTGTCTCTCCGGGAATATAATATGTGGTTAGGGAATTGGAGTTGAACCTCTGACGGTCTCGCAAGTACATTGCGTTCAGGTTGAGCGTGTGGTCTGAGATCTCGCTCAACTTGAAGATGCTGCTTATGGAGACCGTGTGAGTCTCATTGTCCATATACCTTTCGCGTTCGGTGTCGGGAGTCGCAGGCTTGTGAACGGACAAAGGTGAATATTCTTTGTCCAGCCGGTCGTAGAACGATTCCAGTTCGGATGTCACGTCCTGCCCGGCATTGTTCGTTTTGTATGTCGTCATCGTCTGCCATTTCCCTGTGAAATACATCGCGGCAAGTTCTCCGTTCCAAAGCCAAGGCTTATAGCCTGCGCCTAACTGTATGGTGGAAATGAGACTGCCCTTAGCGTTGTTCTTAAGCCGCAGGTTGATGGCGGCGTCAGGGGAGTATTCCAACCCCTCCATTGCCCTTATTGGTTGGTGATTCTCCATTACCTCCACTCTTGCGATGTCCTTGGCTCGGACGTTGTTCACGGCAACTCCGTAACGTCCTCCCATCAGATCCAAGCCCTCGATGTAGAACTTGTTTATCGGCCGGTTGTTGTATCTTATCTGTCCAGCGTCGCTGACATCGATGCCGGGCATCTTCTTCAGTACGTCCCCAATAGACCGGTCCACAAGGCTATCAGCGTATGCGCTCACAATATAGCTTAGGGTGTCCCCTCGTCGTTTGACAGGTTCAGCCCTTACCACAACCTCTTTGATCGTGGTTTCCTCGAACTCCACTTGGAAAGCCAATGGCTTCGCCGGCAGCCGGACTATACGGAAAGTGTTCTTCAGATTGAATCCGGTTACCATTATCCTTACCGAATCGGCTGAACTGTTATATTCGAAAAGGAATGTCCCGTCCGCACCGGTGATGTCGAACCCATATACTTTCTTTGCGTCGGGTGTCTGGAATATGACATTTGCGCCTGCCACGGTCTCGCCGCTCTTCGCATAACGTACCGTCCCGCTTATTGTCATCTGCGCCATAGCAGGCTGGACAACAGTTTGAGCGAGCAGCAATCCTGCGGTGAACAGCATTGTCGTGGCCTTTATATTCATCGAGATAGATGTGTCCTTATTTCAGTTCCCGTTGAGGGATATAGCCGATGTAAGCGGCATATTCCTGCGAGGTCATATCACGCAGTTTTCCGGTGTTCGGGTCTCTCATCTTGAATTTCATTATACCGACACCGTTGGAGGTGGCGTGCCTGTAAGGGTCTTGCCACCGCATATCGTTGATGCGAAGGATATCTTCCCTTGCGCATTTGATGACTTGCGGTGTCTTGTACTTGTACATTGCTTCCGAACGTGGTTTCTGAATCTCTATCAGCTCGTATGTGTAAAGTTTGTCAGCATCTTCGGCTTTTAGAATCAGCCCCGGCAGACCGCATAACTTCCACGGGCCGTAGCGCAGAGGAATGTCGTATGTGAACCAGGCGTGCCATCTCCTGCCGCGGAAGTCGGCTACGGCCTCGCTACACTCATAACCGAGAACCTGAGCGGTCTTGCCCGTTATCTTCCAGTCAAAAGTCGGTATCGGCTCAGAGTAAGAGTAGGTCTTTTTTCTGATGGCATTGATGACGGTAAGTGTTCCCGTTTCCGGGTAGTTGAAAAACAAGTCCTCGTACTGTCCTGTCTCACCCGGTTGCAGATCCTCGGTTCGCTTGTATGAGCCTCCGGCTGACTTCCTTTCTCCAGTAACCGAATGCTTATACCAGGTGGAGTCCATCACTTCGGCGTACCGGCTATAGTAACGTACATACTTGACGCCTATTTCCAAGACTTGGTTGTCGTAATACTTTTCGTGGCCTACAGTGTCCTCGGAAAACTTTGTTCTGTACGTGAATCTGTAAATGACCTCGTCAATGACGGCCTTCTGCCTCGGATCGCGAAAATCAGCGTCAACGGAAATCTGGGCTTCCGCTGAAAATGAAAGGACCGACATCAGGATAGCCAGGCAAGCGTATGATAAGGAATATTTCATAATTCTAATGAATGTTATCATTTTGCGACTATTTATAAGGGGGCTGGGGAAAAGGCGCCCCCTTATTTAGAGAATCAGTCTAAAGCTTATAGACTGGCACGTAGAGAAGTGCTAGATAATTAGTCTATGGGGTAACGACTACCCCGGACCATTTGCAGTCACCCTTTTCTGATACTTTCCCACCAGGCGAGCTTAAATTGGCATTACCATTGTCTTCTATTGAAGCCCCACCGCTTCCTGCGTAATAGCAAGAGCATGAGCAAGTCCATCCTCCTCCTTTAACGCTGCTCATTTCCTTAGTGGTTAGGACCTTGTTTTCAGCAGCATTCAATTTCAAAGATTTCATATTCCATTACGTTCTTTGAGATTTATAAATATTCACCTCCAAGTATTTATGTTTCGTCAGCCGGAGTTGTGCTGCCGCTCGGTAGGAAAGGCCTCGCATTCTTGCCGAGAGGTTAAATGTTCATCAATCAACCAGCTTTTCACCTCCTTTTTCTTTATCAATACATATACAACTAAGCTTCATTACATTCTCATATGCTGATGGAGACGGACATAGATAACGGTACATGCATTTTTTACACCGATCAAGTAAGTCTCTTGTCCTACGCCATGCGGTATTCTGCTCTAACTCGGCAGTGATGAGAGCGTATACTGAATCATTTATACATCCGACTGAAATTCCTGAGGCGGTGTCTGCATATGCCTGGCCGTCAGGCATAAATGAAAGTTTTCCAAAATGACCTGTATTGACGGCCATATGGGCAAACACTGATCTGCGTTTAAGATGGCTGCCTAGTATTTCTCTTTCGGACAGAAAGACATTGTCATAAAAGAAAGCGGCATTACTTCCGTTGAAGACGGGTACAATATCTGGTGTTGCTATGCCGTTGCGACTACTCCAGTCATTGGCTTCAGTGTATTCTTTCTCAGAGGTAATCAAAAAAATATGTTTTGCTACAGTCCTCGGATTTATGTCTGTAGCTAAAGAAGGCGTGTGCAACATCGCCACATTTATCCCCGTATCTGCTAGTATGGCGTCAGTTTCCGCATCTTCCATATCTTCTGCTCTGACATACAGTGTAACCGCATCTCCATATTCCTGTAGTCCTGCGAGTAAAGTAGTAATGTTCTGATAGTCTTTTAGAGACGAGAATACTATGCGGATGTCTGTGATATATGGTGAGACAGTGTCGGAGAGGAATCTAAGAATCTTGTCAGGTGGCATAATCTCGTTCGCACATACAGGATATGTAGTTTGCTTATAATAGTCTGTATTAGGGCATGACCCACCTGTATAGAATGTAAGAGATGTCAGATACGGAAGAGTCTCAATGTGCGCCTCATTCCCTCTCGCCTTGATACGTTCCCACGAATGCTGAATATTGAGGAGCGGTGGAAAGGATATAAGATGTCTTTTCCACAGATTGTCGTGTATCCGTCCCATACCTTTCTCTGTCACATGTTCGATGAATGCTTTAAGATCGTCATCAATATTGTCCAAGTATATCTCTACTGAATACAAGTTGTCCGGGTCTTGAAGCTTGTTGCACAGTTGGGAAATCTGCGAAGTGAGCCGGAATTTATATGAAGAAAAGCGGCAGGAATCGTACAGCAGGCCGTATTGGCCTTCAATCCATAAAAACGTGTCAGGATTTATAGTAAGGTATCGTTTCATATTATTATCCTCTATGTTTATTCAACTGTTACCTCTTCCATAAGCCTGCTATAAAGATGTGGGTGCGTGCGAAGATGATTGAGGCAGTATGATGAATATTTTGAAAACGCATCTTTATCCATGAAGCCTTGGCATATGGGGGACGGAGTATTTATTGTGTCTATGTAATATAGGCACTGGACACAACTGCGCTTACGATAGCAGCCGGAGCACTGTTTCTGCAACTTGTCTAGCCAGCTGTTAAATTTGTCGGCGATAGCTGGAAGATCCATTTCCATTCCGTTCTCCGATACCTTCCCCATTGAGAAACAGTGATCAATGCGCTCACACTGAATAATCTTGCCGTTTACGGTAATGAACATCTTCTTCGAAAAAGGTGTGCATGTCCCTGTCGGAGTGCAAGAAGCCGAACAGGGGTCAATGAATAAGTCGTTGTAACTGCGAAATACATTTCCGCTATACTGGTGGAGAAATATCAAGAGATCATTTGTGGATGGTTCGTCCATGAACATCTCTTCAGACAGCTTCTCGTAATTTTCAGATTGGTGTAGGCTCTCTAATTTATTACGGTAGGTCTGCTCGAACTCCACCCTTTTCTCGGGACGTATGCCAGAGTTATTCAACTCCGATATGTGAGGTTTCTTGCCGAACTCATTCATGATGAATTCGTGAGTTCTGCTGACACTGTTTCTGTTGTGCAACACGGAATTAAAGTTAACATTGTGTAGAAAATAGTCAGGATATTTTTCCTGAAGCATTTTTATGTTCCGAAATACCCTGCCAAAAGAGTTTCGTCCAGCGTGGTCCACACGATAACTTTGTCCCTCACTATCACCATCCAGACTAATAAGCAGATGAAAGTTATGTTTTGCGAGATAGTCCATTTGCTTATCAAGAAGCATAGCATTGGTCGTCATGGAATAAGCGATACGCCTTTCAATAACAAGGCTATCAACATAATTAATCACCTGCTTGATGAACTTCATATTCAACAGGGGTTCACCTCCATAGAAACTGAAATATGTCAAAGGTCTTCCGGAATCTGAATGATGTGACTGCCAGAGTGATACAAGGTAGTCAATGATGGGACGAATCTGCTCGAAGTTCATGTAACAGGCTTTACGCTCGTCGTATCCAGAATACAGTTCACCATATCCACAGTATTGGCATTGAAGATTGCAACAATCTGTAACTTCGAATGTTAATTGACGCAGATTGACTATGTTTCGTTCTATTTCTCTCGCTGTTATTCTTCTATCGTTCATAATATTCATTGGTGCTTGCGTTGTTATTTGATTTCCCGACTCTCTCTATCTATTCCGATTCCCATCATACCGTCTTGCCGCTCAAAGAATATCTGCAGGCATTAGAATCCGAGAACCTCCTCTTGCTGTGATGTGGCACAATAGTGTAATTTCGTAGTCCTGTCTTGTGGGATGGTATATTGTGACCGACATCAATAGCGATGTGATAGAATTACTATAAATGACAGAATATCCCCATAGTTTAACATTTTCTACTTTGTTGTTTTAAACGTATCCGTCTGATTAAATCTGCCTCATATGGCATAATTTAACTGGTTACTGGTTTCCTAAAATGTTACAAAGGGAGGTGTCTAGTGATAGTTAAAGAATCCCAAGATAAATTCCTGCGACACGACATCCGTGCCGCAAAAATAGAAGGCCTTTAATTTGGCCAAAAAGACACCATAGTCCCTTTTTGAGAACTATTTGTTGAATAGTATGATGTGTTCGTAACATTCAATGCTATGCGGTGCCTGACTGCAAATATAAAAACATAATTTTAATTATTACTGTCCGCTAAAACTTTTTGACAGTACAAAAAATTAGGCTGAATCTCCGA
>ENA-ORPK01000551-ORPK01000551.1-human-gut-metagenome-genome-assembly--contig:-NODE-551-length-34228-cov-11.522898_pt1 | contig 34228 bp, 32 predicted proteins | sample MGYA00242139_ERZ509068 | MGnify/ENA primary metagenome ERZ509068 (study PRJEB26280, sample SAMEA2338687) | human gut metagenome | biome: human gut; feature: human-associated habitat; material: faeces... | reverse complement strand
AATATAACAAGGTAAGGCCACATGAAGCATTGTCATATAGGACACCTGATTCTTAATATTATGGTCAGAATGTTGCATAATTTATTGGGTTAAGACACGCTTAGATATTTTTTTGGTGGTCTTGACAAGGGGCCCATTATAATACTTTTCTAGCTGACATTTTTTCGTCCTCCTTATGCTCATAAGTATATATTAATTCCTTGAGAGCAAGGTGACAACTTTATTTATGCAATATCATTTCGACATCATCCCCGGATAGATACGGCTCAATTTTATTGCCCACGTAATTCCAGCCAGATTTTTCGTCTACTCGCTGAATTTCCTCAACATTATTCGTCACAAACAACCTTATCATGAATTTCCTATGCCTATCTGTCACCTGTGGCAACACCACCATGTATAGGAAGTCAATAATATCTTCGGCAAGTTCGCTGTCCTTATCGCCGTAATCTCCACAGATGTACGACATAATCCTGTCCTCGGAATAGTTTATAGTCTCGTTGTCACGCCTGTCAATCTCATAAATATCATCCGTGCCGAAAACTCGAAGCATGAAATTTCGATGTTCCTCGGTAATGTATTCAAGGAAATTTCGACGTGATTTCGCCACCCAAATTCATCCTCCTGTCTTAATTCTCACCCAATCCTTTTTTTGCAGAAACAAAGTATCTTTTTCCAGTCGAGGGTCATCCTTGAGGTTTTTATTTCGGTTCATCGTACCCATGTTCCCACAATGCGCCAAAGGATATATGTTTGAAACCACTCTGCCGCACTCGGCTGTTATAGGCTCATGCTTTTCTATAAAAGTGTTATATCCGTCATTAAAACCTTTGAGGGAAGATATTTTCTCACCGGTTAGCACTTCGTAAACGCACTTAAAGGTTAGTCGTCCCAAGCAAAGAATGTTTTCCGGCTCCAAAATATAACAGAGTTCTTTGAAAAAGCCGCTATCCTTCATCATCAAAGTCTTAGTCATTCCACCGCTTTCTTTTCCAGCTCTATATCCCAAGCAAAAATTCGTAAAAAAGAGATCGGCGTACCTTGTATCTGCAATAGAATCGTAACCCAATACCTTGAATAACTCTATTAAGTTCGCATCAGTCTGAAAATCGAGGGATTTTTTGTCTAAATAGTTTACATCCTGTACCCCTCGGTTCATGGCTTTGATCCTCTCTTCAAAATCCTTGCTCATGTTTGACGGATTTCCCCAATCCTGCGCAACCAAAAGATATTTAATCTTAATCTTGTGGCTGTTTTGAGCGTAACCAAACCCCTGCCAATAAGTGTAGAGATTGATTTCCCTGCAAAGTCCTTCTGGGGCAGCCCGCAAAACGATTCTGGTATTCTTATGCTCCTCGGGGTTGTTGCGGTATTCGTCCTGTGTTTTTTTCACTAAATCACTATATTTCCTCTCTTTATCCATTCTTATCGTATAGTCCTCCAGTTCTTCATCGGTTATTGTATCGGGGAAAGCATAGATGGATTTATCTTCCTCCTGCTCATGGCATATAGGAGTTTTATCAACATTTTCTAACCAAGCGCAAAATCCATCTTTGCCGAACATACTTGTATTTTTTTAGTTGCCTTATCTTTGCCCGTCATAGAGATTCCTCCTCCTCGCATTACATACTTTTTCTCCGCAAATACCCACGCACATCGAACTCCTGAAATTCATGAGTAAGCGGCATATAAAGCGGGTGACGAGGGTTGCCGTCCTTGGTCAAATTGCCGTAACTGTACCACTCGACATATTCGCCAATCACGTCATATACACGGGCAAGCGCACCATATAAAAACTTTTTGCCGGGCATATCAATCATATTTCCCCATGCACACCATATCGCGCAAACTCGAAACTCGTTCATCACAGCCTCTACAGCCCTTGGATTGGTTTCACTCCACACGGCTTTCTCTTCCATCTCCTCGGGATGGGGAGTCCTCTGTGGGTGAAGATTCATCATAATCCAACCGTCAAATCCCTTATTCTCCGCAATTCTGCGTACATTCCTGATGGTGGGGTCATCATCACCCGGCTTTGCCGTGCTGGGGTTTACGCCCAATACGAGAATATTGCGCTCTCCGGGCTGCCCAAGCACATACCGTTCATTATCGTTGCCCAAATAAATCCATCCGGCAGGAATCCCCTCACGGTCATGCTGATAATCGCTCATTTTACGTAGGGCATCGGTATCAATCTTCATAGACTCAAACATCGTATCTTCCTCCTCCAATAAATCCATTATTGTCATATAAGCATTATCAGGACTCCAAGTCAAATAGTCGGTGTGTCCCGTGCGCATTTTATACGCATCTATCACTTCGGCATGAGCAAAGACCCAGGCTCCCATTTCGTAGTAGTTCCATTCCCATTCGCCAAGTTTATCGTTTTGACCGTTGCTCTCGTTAAATTTCTTGAGTGCAGGAAATACTCGGCAAATTTTTTCCACCTGCTTGTTATCGCCGGAAATATCATAACGGTATATTTTACCGTTGCGATGATATAGTTCGCAGTAGTTGGTATAGGCATCATAGGCGCACATGAAGCAAAATCTGACCCCAGAGATGAATTTTTGCGACAAGTCCTTGGGCGAAAGTGGAATATCATCCGGCATAGGGATATACATTCCCTTTGTATGACAGATTTCCGCTTCATTCTTTGCCAAAATCGACTTTGCCATGTCGCGATTCAGATAGAATGTCTTGTCATAGTTGATGTCAATGCCCGATTCCGCATCAGTTGCCTTAGCGATGAAGGAGAGTAAATCGTAAATTTTCACTTCCGTGGTGTAAGTAGCTTTGTCATCTTCTTCGTCCAGTCCCATGAAAAGTTCCCTGTCCGAAGTATAGGCTTCGATGCTTATTTCGCCGTCATAATCGCCCTTTGCGACACATTCATCAAATCCTCGTACTTCGCTTGGCGGAAGAAGGAAATAACCGTTGTCTTTCATGCGCATATAAATCGCATTAAGCACCGCTGTTTCATTTTCCGGGGAACTTTCCCGATGATAGCGAAGAAGCGCAGCTTCGATGATGGGTTCGCCCTGTACTGCCTTGCCTCTTGCACGGTCAAAGCGTTTTATGACATCTTTCATTTTATTCGGTATGCGATTTAGGCACTCTTCTTCCAGCGTCGGAGTAAGCCCGTAATACGCCTCGGCAATACTTCCGGCTATGCAAGCGATGGTATCTGCATCGCCGCCGATGGACACGGCATTTCGCACGGTATCTTCAAAATCTGTACTTTCCAAGAAAACGATAATAGCCTCCGGCACCGAACCTTGGCAAGTCACATCCATGTGGTAGGCAGGGCGAATTTCCTTCAAGTTGCGGGAGAGGTTATAGCCAAACTCGCCCTCGATGTACTTTTTGATAGCCGCTTTGGATTCTCCCGTCCGAGCAAGATAGATAGCACTTGCCACCGATTCTGCTCCCTTGATACCCTCGGCGTGATTGTGAGTAACATCTGCCGTCCATCGGGCAATTTCTCTCGTGCGCTCTATAGAGTCGTAAAGCCACCCCACAGCAGCTACCCGCATGGCCGAGCCGTTGCCGAAACTGCCGTATGGCGTAGGCTTGTTCTCTTTGAGCCACTCACGGAATTTTCCTCCGTACCCTGCTTTAGGATATTTCCTGCCCCAATGCTGCATAGAGGAGGTCACTGCAGCGCAGATTTTGTCCTCCGTAGCGTCTTTTCCCGCATAAAGCAGGGCATCTGCCACAGCAATAGTCATCACCGTATCATCGGTGAAACGAGATTTTTCAATGAACAATGGAAACGCCTTGATTTTCGCTCCCCGGTCAAACTCGTAAGGCGAGCCGATAATGTCGCCTAAAATCGCTCCGTACATGGTGATTGCTCCCTTCGCGAATATCAATATCCTTTTGCAGTTTGCGGATGGAGGTTTACCATAATCCAACCGTAATCTGAGCCAAATTGATTCTCAATTACTTTGACTGCATTGCGTGTCGTGACTTGCTTTTCACCCGGCATCGACATACCAGGATTTACGCCAATAACGAGGATGTTTTTCTTTTGCGTCTCTCCTAAACAATAGCGAACATTTTCCCTGTCACCTGAAAAAGCCAAATGCTCAGAATTATGTCTATTACCCCCTTAATCAATCGGTATATTTTTTAGCCATATCTAAAATAGCAACCTTGACGGTCTCACGCAAACTTTGCGGCTCTTTGATTTCTATGTGACCTCCATATTGGAGTGCCCAATATTTCATCGCTCGTTCATTGCATTTGAGTGTCACCAACATCTTGTTTTCAGATTCTTCCTTGATGCGGATATCCCTTCCAAACCAGTCAATCAGTTCGTCCATCAAGTCTGTGTCTGCTATAAATTTCACCGTCACGCTGTCTCCGCTGTACATATAGATATGCTCTGCCATGTGCTTGGGAAGGCTCCAACCTTTGGAAAACTCCCGGACTTCTTTTTTCGACTTTACCGGCTCGGAAAGCATGGTGATGAATGTGATGCGGTCAATGCGGTAGTGTGATAGGTCATCATATTTGTCGTAATTGCCGATAAGATAGTAACGCCCGTTGTTGGCTACCATCTGGTAGGGATTCACAATGTACGGCTCGTTCCGCCTTGGGTGTAGTTTGAAGTCCGTGCCATAGCGATTGTAGATGAAGCTGACTTTCCGCTTTTCCTCGATGGCATCATTCAGCACATCCAAAGCCAGCATGACTTGCTTGTTGTCCGAGTGGAAAAGTTCTGGCAAATTTGATACATGGGACACCTTGGCGTGAAAATAGCGGTTGCCGAAACCTTTTAGCTTTTCGATAAGCCGTTTTGCTTGCGTTCTCGATAGGTTTTTGGAGAAGAGAACGCTGTCAATCAACATCCGAAGCTCCGCATCATCGAAATCACGCTCTGCCAGATAGCATCCCCGCTCCGTGGCAATCTCGTAGCCCATGTCTTGGAGGGAGCGGATATTGTTGCGAATGGAGCGGCGGTCGCACTCTGCGCCGTAGTTCAGCTTGAGCAGGTCGATGATTTCCTGCTGAGTCAAACGGTGCTCGGCATCCGTATACTCCTTCAGTATCTCCAATATCAGCATATTGAGCATCTTCTTGTTGTCCCTGGCGTACACATTCATTGGCATACCTCCCCTGAGTTACTCGTTATGCCTCTTTTCATCTTGCAAAGTCATTATAGCATAAGTGATGGGTAAAAATTTACCCATAGTAAGAATTCCTCAAAAAAAATTTCCAATGCCGTTCAAAAATGGGTGCATACCTTCCCAACTTTAGCAATTTCTCGATGCACCCATTTGCACCCGCGCCCTATCGGATAGGGGCTGCGCTACCGCATAACCTCGTTATATAAGTTTACTTCCTGATAAATATTATAGCAGAAAAGAATTTGTTTGATGGTTCAAATTTCATGTGAACTTTGACTGGAACATGAAAAGATACAAAGATTTTCTATGAACCCTTTATCTAAAATATACAACAAAAAGTACCTGCACATTTTCTATGCAGGTACTTCCAATATTATCTATTTTATTTTGCCTTGAATGGCTCTGGCTTTTCTGCAGACAGTCCATAATGGTAGAGGATTGCCTGGATGATTCTCTGGGAGGCTTTGCCGTCGCCATATGGATTGCAGGCCTCAGACATACGACTGTATTCCTGCTGATTGGTGAGAAGCTCCTTGGCCTCTTTGTACACTACATCCTTATCTGTGCCAATAAGCTTCACAGTGCCGGCTTCTACGGCCTCTGGACGCTCTGTAGTGTCTCTCAGTACCAGTACAGGCTTACCCAATGCTGGAGCTTCCTCCTGTACGCCACCGGAATCGGTGAGAATCAAATGAGAGCGATGCATCAGGTTGGCAAATGGCTCATAGTCCAGCGGGTCCACCAGATGTACCTTGGCCAATCCACCCAGCTCCTGATTAACTACCTCACGAACCTTTGGATTCTTGTGTACAGGGAAAACAATCTCCACATCCTCAAACTCATCAATCAGATGGCGGAGAGCCTGATATACATGGCGCATTGGTTCACCCAGATTCTCGCGACGGTGGGTGGTAACTAATATAATTCTCTTATTCTTGAAGTCAATCCCCTGCAGCACCTGGTCCTCAAACTGGAAATCATCATTAACAGTCTTGTGGAGGGCATCAATAACAGTGTTGCCGGTAACAAAAATCTTTTCCCCATCTACAGCCTCAGACAGCAGATTGTGCTGAGAAGTCTCAGTAGGTGCAAAATGCAAATCTGCAATGGAGCCTGTCAGCTTGCGGTTCATTTCCTCTGGGAAAGGTGAATATTTATTGTAGGTTCTCAGGCCTGCCTCTACATGGCCTACGGAAGTCTGATGATAGTAGGAGGCCAGTGCCCCAGCAAAGGTAGTGGTGGTATCACCATGTACCAAAACAATATCTGGCTTTTCCTCCTGCAATACCTTATCCAAGCCCATCATGGCACGACTGGTAATATCAAACAAGGTCTGACCTGCTGCCATAATATCCAAATCGTGATCTGGCTTGATATCAAACAGGTTCAGTACCTGATCCAGCATCTCTCTATGCTGGGCAGTTACTGTTACTACCGGTACAATCTTGTCAGGATGCTTTGCTAGCTCCAGCACTACAGGCGCCATCTTGATTGCCTCAGGACGGGTGCCAAATACAGTCATGACCTTAATCTTTTTAGCCATCATAAACCCCTCTCTACAGAATTAATTCGTCTTAAGCCGGAAGATGCCCAGCTTTCTTGCTCCCAAAAATACCACCAGCAGTACACATACCACAATCACAATGGACATACCGCCTGAAACCTCATTGAGAGCTACCGCACTCAGTCCCAGCAAGGCACTGATTACATACATTAACAATACTGCCTGTCTCTGACTAAAGCCCAAATCCAACAAACGATGGTGAAGATGTCCCTTGTCTGGCTTGAAGATAGGCACACCGCCTCTATAACGGCGGATAATGGCAAAGGTTGTATCCATAATAGGCAAGCCCAAGGCCAGAACAGGAACAATCAGGGCAATGGTGGCAGTGCACTTAACCGCACCAATAACAGAAATTCCCGCCAATATAAAGCCTAAGAACATACTGCCTGTATCACCCATAAAAATCTTGGCCGGGTTAAAATTGTAGCGCAGGAAGCCCAGAGCCGCACCAGCCAAGGCTGCCGTAAACAGAGCCACAATCATAACATCTTCCTGAAGAGCCACCAGCATAATGGTAATGGAGGCAATGGTGGACACACCAGCAGCCAGACCATCCAAGCCATCAATAAGGTTTACGGTGTTGGTTAGGCCTACAATCCAGAAAACTGTTGCTGGCGCAGCCAGATATTCCAGATATAGATAATCTCCAAAAGGATCTGTAATTACATCAATGCGCACATCAAAATAAACTACCACACAGGCTGCCAGAATCTGTCCCAACAGCTTTACCTTAGCTGGCAGATTTTTGTAATCATCAATCAAGCCAATAATTACAATCAAGGTACCTCCCAGCAATAAACCAATAACGCCGTTGGCTACCTCCTGAGTCAGCTCTGCAAAATTTAACATGGCCAGAATTGCAGCCATAAAGCCACAATAGATTGCCAAACCGCCGATTCGAGGCATAGGCCCCTTATGAACCTTGCGGGCATCCGGGGCATCCATGGCACCGGTTTTAGCTGCCAGCACAATTACTGCGGGAGTAACAATCAGGGCCACAAACAGTGCTATCAAAAATGCCCAAATATAATTTGGCATGAACATTCACCCACTTTCTCAAACACCAATTTTACCCCAGCTGGCTATAACTGTCAATAAAAATCACCGAATCTCCTCCGGAGTAGTTTCCACTACTGAGCCATCTGTTTCCAGATAAATAACCTTCTTCAACATTGCATTCCGCAACATACGACGACACAGAAGGCAAGGCTTGCCTGAAGCCAGTGTGCCATCAGCATTATAGCCTACAATATAGGCTGTTGCTCCTTGCATTTTATTGGGATCTGCATTGATAATAGCATTCTGCTCTGCATGAACAGCTACACATAATTCATAATTCTGTCCCTTGGGCACATGGAGTCTTTCCCGCTCACACATACCTGTATCAATGCAATTGTCCTCCCCTCTAGGGGCGCCATTGTAACCTGTGCTTATAATAATCTTATCCTTGACAATAATAGCTCCATAGCGACGGCGCAAACAGGTGGAACGCCGACCTACAGCCTTGGCAATATCCAGAAAATATTCATTCCATTCAGGCCGCTTTTGTGGCTCTGCCATAAAATAACCCCCTATATATACACATTCTACTGCTTTGCCTTTACATAACGACGGGCCAATATCAAGGCTGCCAAATCATCCACCGGCTTTGGTGGTATCAGCATACCATGAGGTATCAACCGTCTCCATCCCTTGGGAGGATAGATGCACCAGTACTCCTCCTTGGCCTCATCGGTGGTTCTATATTCATCTACCACCTGCAGCTTAACCTCTGGCAGACTCTGACGAGCTCTTGCCCTGGCCTCCTTGCTGGTGGTGCCATTACCCATAACCAAAGTAGAAAAGCCATATTTTCCCTGTAATTGTTTCAGCTGCTCCTCTAGCTGAACTGTAGAAACAATTTCGTGGTATAGACAGCTTCCCTGATTATCCACCACCGCCAAACCGCATTTATCACGGCCCGGGTCCAGACCGCAGACTAATTTCTCATTCCTATTCATGGCAGTGCTCCTGTCCCCAGAAGCTTCAGCTTAATACGGAGAGGCCCTACAATATCTGTGATTCCATCAGCAAAGGCAGAGATAACAGCCTTACCGTTGCTATGCTGCAGCTGATTCATAATATTGTATATCTGTTGAGAGTCTATAACTCCTACAGAGCCATTCAGAGTATCCGGCACCATGCCATCCTCCTTGGCCTGATGATTTACCTTGCTAAGGAAATTGGTTAGTACGCTTTGCAGCTCTGCTGTACTGTCTGGATTAAAGGTAATATTCTGATCTGTAATCAACTGACCATCTGTGTAAACAGTCTTATTCTGGAATATTTTCAGGTTGGTGGCTACCGCCTCTCCCTGAATCAAATTGCCAGCAGCCACAATCCGTACTACATATTCTCCCTCGTGAGTGGAAATATATTTAGCTGCCTCATCAAATTCCGGCTGATAAATCCAAACATCCTTGTTCTGATCGGCAATATCCCCTCCCAGCTTGCGGCTCACCGTATATCTAGCCATCTCCAAAAGTCTGGCTAAATCTGTGTGTATATCATCCAAGGAGCTTTTCCCCTTGATTACACCGCTGGCCAGAGTCTCTCCAGCCTGAAAAGCAATAGATCCCTCCCGCATTATCTTAATGCCAGTGGTCAGCTCTCTATTAATCTGATAAAGCTCTGAGTTACTCTTGCTTAGCCGCTCATTGCCCTCCTCCAGAATATCATTTATTCTGGTAAGTTTATCGCTTTTAGCTACCAATTCCTGATTATTGGCTGTTAACAGCTGATTGGCATTTTCCAAATGACCATTAAGGCTTTGCAGCTCACTGCTGCGTTCCTCCAGCTGTTCCTTTTGCTGCTGCAGGCCCACCAGTTCCTGTTTGGTGGCTCCCAGCTCGCTTTTTATCTTGTCCTGCTCCGCCTTGGCCATAGCCAGTTGAGCCGAAGCCTCTGCCAAATCATTTCTGGCCTGCTGCATATTCTGATTCAGCTTTTCCATGCCAAAAAGAGCTGTCCGCACATTTTTGGACATAATAGTCATAACTCCCAGAGTAGTAGTTGTAATCAGAATGCCTGTCACAATTGTTACCAATATGGATGTATGCTTAGGCCGCAATCCCAGGATGGTCATTTTCTTTTTGCCAACCTTGGAGCCAATTCTATCACCGATAAAAGCGATGGCTCCTCCTGTGATTACTAGAACCAGTATCAATACCACGCCATACACCTTAGAGCCACCTCTTTTCTCTCTTCTCTGTCAAAAAAACACATTCTATTTGGACATACGGCGCATAAGATAACCACCTGCCAAAAGGCCAATAATATTAGGCAACCATACTGCCAGCATAGGGTTGATTGCACCGCCACGGGCAATGGCTCCTGCCATAGTCATAAGGCTATAGTATATAAAGATAATAATAATACTCATCACAAAACCCATAGATGAGCTGTTACGATTTGGCTGCATACCCAATGGCACACCTACCAAGGTAAAAATAAGGCTAGCCATAGGCACAGTTACACGCTGATGCAGCTCTGTTTCCAGCTTGTTGGTATTTACATACTGGGACTTCATAATGCTAATCTGTTCTCCCAGCTCCTTCATGGTCATCTGCTCAGGCTTTTTCTGACTCTGCACGATCTGCTTCGGACTTTCATTGATGGGCAGTACCTGAGTATCAAACTTCATGGTATGCTGACTCTGACCATTGGCAACATCATAAATCATGCCATTGTGCATGGTCCACATATTATCCTTCCACTCAGCATATTCAGCATTTTCTACATGCCTCAGCTCACCGTTTTCAAAGGACTGCATGGCAATACCTTCCATAGTGTTGGTATCTGCCACAAACTGACGAGCATAAACCAGCTTTTCAATTTTGCCTTCTTTAATTTCCTTGATGATAATATGCTCCTGAGACTGGGGGGACAAATTGCCCTTTATCTCATATTCCAGCACATTACTGTAGGCCTGGTTAGCCCAAGGTACCACATATTCGTTGAACATAACAGCAAAAATGCTAACTAGTATGCCCAAAACAATAGGCGGAAAGGCAATCCTGTAGAAGCTGATTCCACAGGACTTCATGGCTGTTATCTCGCTATTGCCAGAAAGCCGGCCTATGGTCAACAGACTGGCCAGCAGCATAGACATAGGAAAAGTCCAAATAATAACCCCTGGCAGGCTCAGCACAAAAATCTTGATAACAGATGGTATGGAAGCCCCATATTCTGTAATGTACTGGGCGATGCGGAACAAGGTACCTGAACCAATAAACACTGCTGAAAAAGCACAGATACCAAAAATAAAGGTCTTAAAGACCTCTTTGAATATATATTTGTCCAAAATATGAATCCGCATTTAATCTTCCCCTATAGCTTAGTATTGTTACCAATATAATATTTAATGGCCAATGGATCGTTGAGCACTGTGTCAACATCACCCTCAACCAAAATCTTTCCTGCATTCATTATATAGGCTCTATCTACAATACGCAATGTTTCTACAACATTGTGGTCTGTTATCAATATGCCCATGCCCCGCTCCCGCAGATAGCTAATAATGCCCTGAATATCTGCTACAGCAATTGGATCTACACCGGCGAAAGGCTCATCCAGTAAAATGAACTTTGGCTCCAAAGCCAGACAACGGGCAATCTCCACCCGCCGACGTTCACCACCAGATAGTTCTGAGCCTAATCTCTCCCTTACATGGCTGACATGGAATTCCTCTAAGAGATCATCCAGCTTCTTTTTTTTGGCCGCAGCATCCATTTCGTCCACATATTCCAAAATGGACATAATATTTTCTTCTACCGTAAGATTGCGGAAGATAGAAGCCTCCTGAGCCAAATAGCTGATGCCCAGCCGAGCTCTTTTGTACATAGGCATTTTGCCAATATCTATGTCAGACAACATTACCTGACCAGAGGTAGGCTTCTCCAAGCCTACAATCATGTAGAAGGTAGTGGTCTTGCCGGCGCCATTGGCTCCTAAAAGCCCCACAATTTCACCCTTGTCCACACGCAAGGAAACACCATCCACCACATTGCGATGCTTGAAGGTCTTTACTAAATTTTTTACTTGAATATGCACCTGGCAATTCCCCCAAAATCCTGATTATTGTTATAGCCTTTGACTGAGCCTAGACTATAACAGCATATTTTTCTCTGAAATGTTACTCAGTAACCTTTGCCTGTCCATCCTTGGCCAACAAAATAGTCAGCTGATTGCTTTTCAGGGTGTTATTGTACTGTACCGCCCAGGCATTACCTGTCAGCACAGCTTTACCCTGCTCCAATCCGTAGTAATTCAGCAAATCGCCTCCAGCCTCCATGTCATTAGGCTGGCTTACTACATGGACATTCCCCCGGCCAATAAGATGCTCATCCTTGAGATAGCCTTCCATTTCGTCAGCCGTAAATACACCATCCTTGGAGGTGATAGTGCCCCCCTGACGAATCAGCACATAATCCTGGGGCTGGAAATATTCCACAATAGGCCCGCTAAAGGTCTTATCCTCCATTGTACCATATACATTACCAGTAGCCACCATATGCTGCTGGGCATCACTGGTAACCTTCTGAGCTGTTACCCGCATATTCTTGGCAGACTGAACAGCAATTACATTGCCCTCCACGCTGCCCTCTTTGGTTTTGGAGTTGTACTGAGCCTGCTGGCCTGTTACCTTTAAATCTCCCTGAACCATCAATACGTCTCCGGTGGCTGTTACCACACCGGTGGCCATATCGTATTCTACACTATCTGCATCCAGAGAGGTAGGCTCTCCGGCAGCAAAGAGAGTACCTGTGGCAATTACACCAGACAAGGCTGCCATAACCAAAGCCTTGGCTAAAGTTCTTTTATAAAACATTATTTATTCCCCTTTTCCAAATGGGCATGACCAATAATCTTGAATTTGTTGAAGCCATCCAAGGATTCAATTCTGTCTCCCTTGGCCTTTACTGCATCAGAATCCCTCTGCAGCTCTGCATTGCCAATCAGGGCCAGTTGATTTTCCTTGGCCTTCCATTCCAGTCTATCTGCTCTAAGATGGGCACCATCGGTGCTATCACCCTTAATACCGCCCTCTACGGTCAGGAATTTGTCCTTGGCCTTGTAATTTGCCTTGGGGGCTGTAACATGAAGGGTACGTCCATCCTCTGTGTAGAATTTGGCATCCATATTTGTAATACTAGCATCCTGGGTGTCAATATCCACCTCCATTGATTCAGCTGTCAGCTCCCACAACTTTCTACCATCCTTTTCCTCAGTAATGGTATTGCCGTTGTAGGTCATAACCCGCTTCTCCAAAGGCGATGCATCGTCGGCAGGCTGAGGGACGGTATGAACCGTCCAATAGCATAGGGCTGCCAAGGCTGCCACCACAATGCCTATGAGAATTTTATGCGTTTTGGTCATTCTGTACTACCTCTGTCTTTACAGTATGATGCTTGATTTTCTGCTGCTCTGGCTTGGTGTTCCAACGTTTTTGGAACCAAAGCCATTGAGTTGGATTATCCAGTATCTTCTTCTCCAAAATCTTGGTCATCTTGTAGGTAAGATTATACAAATCCTTGTCGGAATCTCCTGTATCCTCATAGCGAAGTATCTCGCCAATTTCTACTCGATGATGACCATCTGGCTGACGGATAATAAAGGCTGGCACCACTGGCGAATTGAATTTCTTGGCAAATACGGCTGCTCCCATAGGAGTAGAGGCTGTCTTACCCAAAAACTTAATAAAAGCACCTCCCGGTCCTGCATCCTGATCTGCCAAAAAACCAAGTATCTTGCCCTTTTTCAGAGCCTTGGCTGCTGACAAAAGCTCACTGGTACCTCGGGAGAATATCTCCACATTAATTCTGGAGCGCAGCTCATCTAAGGCGTGGGTATAATCCATATTAGGCTGAGGCTTGGCAATAGCTGTTACCGGCATATCATTCATGGTAAAGGAAGCGGAAAGCCACTCCCAATTTCCTACATGGCCAGTCAGCACTACCACTCCCCGCTTTTCAGCCAAGGCCTGCTCCATAATCTCCAAATGATCTATCTCTATGTATTTGGAAAAATTCTTCTTGTTCAGGGCCGGCATATAGAGAACCTCCATAAAATTCCGTCCCATATTGATAAAGGAAAGCCGTACCAGCTTCTCAGCCTCCTGCTGGGAAATCTGCAGGGATTCCTTCATTTGCTTTATTGCTAAATTTCGCTGTTTCTTTATAAGCTTGTAGTACAACACCCCTAAGCCCTTGCCCAATACCATTAGCCAGCTATGAGGCATTCTGCATACAATCCAGCTCATCAGCATAAGTAAATTATATACCATTATACTCCTCCGCAACAATAGGATATATTGGAATTATCCCATTTCGGACTTTTAGTCATAAGATTTATTCTAAACAACACATCTGAATTGGGGCTGAAAGCCTTATTGGGCATAATTAGGTACTGATTTATTGCCTGCAAAGGCATCCACCAGCTGCTGCCACTTGCCCTGTGTCTTAAGAATCAACTCTGCAATATCCCGGACAACGCCATTGCCCCCATCACGGCCAGAAATCACATGGGAAATCTTCTTTACCTCAGCCTGGGCATCACCAGCACAGCAAGCCAAGCCTGCCTGCATCAGCAGGGACAAATCATTTAAATCATCCCCCACATAAGCAATTTCCCTATTGGTTAGGCCGGTTTCTTCCTTGATTTTTTGCCAAGCCTCCCGCTTATCCTTAACGCCTTGCCATACGCTGTCAATCTTTAGCTCGGCAGCTCGATGCTCTACGATTTCAGACTTACGGCCCGTAATAATGGCAGTTTTAATACCGGCTTTATGGAGCATGGTTATACCCATGCCGTCCTTCACAGAAAATTCCTTAATGGCTTCCCCTTCCGGCCCAATATAGATACGGCCATCTGTCATGGTGCCATCTACATCCATTACCACCATGCGAATTCTAGCGGCTCTTTCCAATGCATCTGCTCTAAATTCCATTTTAGACAACTCCCTGTCTCAACAAATCAGTCAAATGAACAATACCAATAGGCTGGCCTGCTTCATCAATAACCGGCAACACCGTAATAGGTCTAGGCTTGTGCTTCTCCATAACAGAAAGAGCCTCTGCTGCCAGCTTGTCCTTGGTAATGGTCTGAGGTGCCTTGGTCATCATATTTTCTACAGCCTCGTTCAGAAACTGACTGCCCTTGGCCAAGCCACGACGAATATCTCCATCAGTTACCAAGCCGATAAATTTGCCATTTTCATCCACAACAGAAGTAGCTCCCAGCCCCTTGTCCGTCATCATAAACAAAGCTTCCTGGGCTGTATGACCACAGTGGATAATTGGATTATCCTCGCCGCTATGCATAACATTCTCTACAGTCAGCAGCAGCTTTCTGCCCAAGGAGCCACCTGGATGGAACAGGGCAAAATCCTGCTTGGTAAAATTACGAGCCTCTAAAAGAGCCACCGTTATGGCATCTCCCATAGCCAAAGTGGCAGTAGTGCTGGCAGTTGGCGCCAAGCCCAAAGGACAAGCCTCCCGCTCCACAGCAATATTCACAAAATAATCTGCATTGCGGCCCAAAGCAGATTCCCTGCGGCCGCACATGGCAATAATCTTAGCACCAATGCGCTTGATAATAGGCAGAATATTTACCACCTCTGTGCTTTCACCGCTATTGGATATGGCAATAACCACATCATCCGCAGTAACCATACCCAAATCCCCATGAAAGGCCTCTGCAGGATGCATAAAGAAAGCCGGGGTGCCTGTGCTGGCCAAGCTGGCAGCAATCTTTCTGCCTATGTGGCCAGACTTGCCCATGCCGGTTACTACCACTCTGGCATGACAATCCAAAATGCAATTTACGGCAGCCACAAATTCGTCATCTATACGCTCAATCAACTTGGTAACAGAAGCCGCTTCTATTTTCAAAGTTTCAATAGCTGAATCCTTAATCATATATGTCCCCTTTAATTGGTAATTACTTCAAATGCTTGCGGACAACCTCGTGAATAGCCAGGGCATCCTTCAACAAATCCTCCAGCTTGTCCAGATAAACCATATTTGGCCCATCACAAAGAGCCTCCTCTGGATTGTCATGCACCTCCATAAAGAGGGCATCCACCCCAGCACCAACAGCAGCCCGTACCAGATTAGGCACAAACTCTCTGTTACCAGCAGAGCAGGTTCCTGCACCACCTGGCAACTGTACGCTATGGGTGCCATCAAATACTACTGGATAGCCAAAGGAACGCATAATAGGGAAGGTTCTCATATCCACAACCAGATTATTGTAACCGAAGGAAGCACCTCTCTCGGTGAGAAGAATCTGAGAGCAACCACCCTCATGGAGCTTATCTACCACATTCCGCATATCTCCAGGGGCCATAAACTGGCCTTTCTTTACATTAACCACAGCACCGCTCTGAGCTGCTGCGTAAAGAAGGTCGGTCTGACGGCAGAGAAAAGCTGGAATCTGGATAATATCTGCTACTTTGGCAACAGGCTCAATCTGCTCCTCAGTATGTACATCTGTGACAATTGGTACCTGTAGTTCATCCTTAATGGTCTGCAGCATTTCCAATCCCTTTTTCAGGCCTGGACCACGGAAGCCATTAAAGGAGGAACGATTGGCCTTATCAAAGGAAGCCTTGAATACATAAGGAATACCCAAACGTCTAGTAATTTCCTTGATGGTTCTGCCGATTAGCAGACATCTGTCCAAGCCCTCCAAAACGCATGGGCCTGCCAAAAGAGCCAAAGGCTGTCCATTACCTATTGAAAAATTTCCTACCTGTACAGTATTCATAATATACCACCCTTCCTCAGCATTAAAGCCGTTCCTTATACAATCTATTTACTTCTACCAAATCCTCAGGAGTATCCACTCCTACGAAATGAAAATCTGTAGCAATTACTTTGATTTTGTAGCCGTTTTCCAAGGCCCTCAGCTGTTCCAGAGATTCTGTCTGCTCCAGCTGGGTAGGTGCCATCTTGGCATAATTCAACAGGAAATCCCGCTTGTAGGCATAAATCCCAATATGCTTATACACTACAGCACCAGTATTTTCCCTTGGATATGGCAACAGGGAACGAGAAAAATATAAAGCATAGCCCTTCTTATCAGTAACCACCTTTACATTGTTAGGATTCTTCATTTCCTCCACATCAGTCATAGGTGATTTCACAGTGGCCATCTGCAGCTCTGGATCATCATCAAAGGCTGCTGCTAGTGCATCAATCAAGGCTGGCTCAATTAATGGCTCATCTCCCTGTACATTGATAATCAGCTCTGCCTCCGGGTGAGCTGCTGCCACCTCGGCCAATCTGTCAGTACCTGTAGGATGGTCTTTAGCTGTCATCATAGCCTTTCCACCATGAGCTACCAGTGCATCATAGACTCTCTCATCATCTACGGCAGCAATAACCCCAGACAATCGCTTGGCCTTGGAGGCCTGCTCATATACTCTGACTATCATAGGCTTGCCTGCTATATCAGCCAGAGGCTTGCCAGGCAATCTGGTGGAAGCATATCTGGCAGGAATTACACATAATGTATTCATTTCTGTTCTGACCTCCTAAAAAAATCGTCTATACGCTGCTTTAAGAGCTGATCAATCTGCTTGCCCTCATCCTGCATTACCACCTCTACAGTAATAACATAGATAGGCAGATTGCCCTCCCGCTCTGGCAGATGGGGCAGTTTTACAGCATCCTTCTCAGTGGTTGCAATGGCTTCAGCCCCCTCACGAATGGCCTGATCCATAGCATCCTGAATTTCTTCCAAAGTGTATTCGTGATGATCTGGGAAGCGGAAGCTTTCTATTACCTCTGCTCCAGAGTTACACAAGGTCTGCTCAAAGGAAGCAGGATTGCCGATAGCTGATAAGGCAATAATTTTTTTACCCTTGATAATATCAATAGGAGAACCCTCGCTGGCAATATTCTTTACCCATTCCCCCAGTTCAATACAAGCCTGAGGCTGGTGAATACTTTCCACAACCACAGGGTTCTTGCCGTATTCAGCAATTTTTTTGCGGATATAAGCAATGGAGCCTGGCTCCGCCTGATCCACCTTAGTTAAAAGGCACACATCAGCTCTGCTAAGATGGGATAATGGCTCCCGCAGGGTACCTCGTGGCAGAATATGCCCATTACCAAAGACATTTACTGCATCTATCAGCACGACATCCAAATTTCGCTTCAACTGCCAATGCTGATAACCATCATCCAGAATAGCCACCTGCGCCCCAAAATGTTCTACCGCATACTGACCGGTTTTGGCTCTCTCAGGGCCAATCAGCACAGGCACATTAGGCAAATGCTTGGCCAGCATAAAGGCCTCATCACCAGCTGTAGCAGCGTCCATCTTTAACTCATGTCCATCGGAAACCACGCCGATTTCACCTTGCCATTTGGCTCGATAGCCTCGATTCAAAATAACTACCTTGTAGCCCATATCCCGGATAGCCTTAGCCAATCTCTGAGCTGTTGGGGTTTTGCCAGTACCGCCTACCGTAATATTACCCAGGCTGATAACATAGCAGTCCAGCTTTTTCCTAGTCAATAAACCGCTTTTGTAACAGCTTAGCTTAATATTCAGCAAAAAGCCATAAATATAAGCACAGCCATGCAAAAATGCTACCATAGCCTTTAGGCCTAAGCCCTTTGGCTCCTTGCAATGTATCAACTGCATAAAATAGGTCTGGAAATTCTCCAGCTTATCTATAGCCTTTACCTTGTCCTTGGCCTCACAGCGATTCAGCAAATCGTGAAGTATCACTGCTGTTCTACGAGCCGCACCGCGATTTTCCTCACAGATTTTCAGGGTTTCCTGCTCCATCCTTCTTCTTTCTGCCACATTGACAAAAAGCTCTGAAGCCGCCTTTATCAGCTCCTCCTGATTCTGTACCGTAACCACCGCCTTGCGGTTGGAGAAAAGAATATGGGTATCCTTGAAATTAAACATATTAGGGCCCACAATAATAGCCTTGCCATGAGCTGCCGGCTCCAAAATATTGTGACCGCCATGAGGTATTAAGCTTCCTCCTACGAAAATAACATCGCCAATGCTATATACCTTTCCCAGCTCTCCAATGGTATTGAGCAGAACCACATCATGTCCCTGAGCTGGCTTTTCCTGCAGCTGGGTTCTAGTGGCAGAGGTAAACCCCCGCTGCTGGCACATATCTTGAATGGTGCCTGTACGCAGCACAGCTCTAGGAGCAATTACTAGGCGCGCCTTGGGATGAGTCTTGCGGATTTCTCCAAAGGCGGCCAATACCTGCTCCTCCTCCCCCTTATGGGTGGAGCCAGCCAAAAAAATACCATCATTGTCCTCCAGCCCCAATTCCTTAATCAGCTGCTGCTTTTCCTCAGGGCTGACATTGGTATAGGTCTGGTCAAATTTGGTATTGCCAGTAACAGTAACCAAATCCTTACTAGCCCCTAGACGGAGAATATTCTCTGCATCTACAGAGGACTGCATGGCAAAATATTTGATGGTATCCAGCATATCATACCAAATACTGTGCAGGTAACGATATCTGGACACGCTTTTTTCACTAATACGTCCATTTACCATCATAACTGGAATGTCCAGCTTTTTGGCAGCCCGAAGGAAATTTGGCCAAAGCTCAGTTTCCACAGGCATAAATACCCTTGGACGCACCTTGTAAAGCAAATGGGCGGAAAGCCAAGGCAAATCGAAAGGAAAATGAATGATGCTATCTGCATCCTTTATAATCCGATTGGCCATTTCGTAACCGCTATTGGTAAAAACAGATACCAAAATAGGGGTATTGGGAAATTCCCGACGAAATTCCTTAATAAGGGGGCTGGCCGCCACAATCTCTCCTACTGAAGCCGCATGAACCCATATACAATTTTTGCGGGCAACCTTATCAAGGGCATGCTTAGGCAAAAATCCCAGCTGCTGCTTTATTCTATTAACAAAGCCCTTTTCTCTAATGGCCCGCAGGCAGAAGGCCGGTATCATCAAGATAACCACCAATACTGCTGCTACATTATATAATAGTCGCATAAAAGCGTCTCCTTATCCTTCTTGGTTCTGACGAAACTGAATGTTGTACAGATTGCTGTACAAGCCACCTGCCGCTAACAGCTCCTCATGTGTACCATGCTCCCGCAGATGTCCATTTTCCACTACAAAAATCTGATCTGCATTAAATATAGTAGAAAGACGATGGGCAATTACAAAGGAGGTTCTGCCCACCATCAGATTATCCAAGGCATCCTGCACAATCTTTTCACTTTCAGTATCCAGTGCAGAGGTAGCCTCGTCCAAAATCAAAACTCTTGGATTCTTGAGAATTGCTCTGGCAATAGCCAGACGCTGACGCTGACCGCCGGAAAGATTCAACCCACGCTCTCCTAGCTTGGTATCATATCCCTCTGGCAGTTCCTTGATAAATTCCTCCGCATTGGCGGCCTTGGCAGCTTCAATAACATCTTCGTCAGTAGCCTCCAAACGGCCATAACGGATATTTTCCATTACCGATGTGCTGAACAACATTGTTTCCTGAGGCACCAGACCAATCTGCTCCCGCAAGGAATCTGCTGTTACCTGGCGAATATCATGATCATCAATGGTAATTACACCGGAATCCACATCATAGAAGCGAGGAATCAGATTAGCAATAGTAGATTTACCACTACCGCTAGGACCTACCAGAGCAATCATCTGTCCTGGCTCTGCCTTCAAGGATATATGCTGAAGAGCAGGCTGACCTTCCTTGTAGGAGAAAGTAATGTCCTTGAACTCCACCTTGCCCTTAATAGGAGGCAGTGGCTTGGCACCTGGCACATCGGTAATCTTTTCGTCCAAATCCATAACAGCAAAAACACGATCTGCTGCAGCCATAGCCTTCTGAATAGCTGCATATACTCTGGACAAGCGCTTAACAGGGTTGGCCAGATTAACAGCATAGGTTAGGAAAGCTACCAGCTCACCGGCAGTAATAACTTCGTTTACAACCTCATAGCCACCAAACCAGACAATAAAGGTAACGGCAATAGCTGCCAAAAATTCCACAGTTGGCGTCAGCAGACTGCTTAGCTTAACATTCTTCATAGCCGCCTGGAAATTACGCCAGTTCTGCTCCTCAAAACGCTTAATCTCGTAAGATTCCCGCACAAAGGACTTTACCACTCGAATAGCAGAAATGCTTTCCTGCAACAGGGAAGTAATCTCCGCCACCCGCTCCTGAATGACGGTACTGGAACGCTTCAGCTTCCGACCAAATATCTTCATGGCAAAACCAACCAGAGGAATAGTCATCAAGGTTAGCAGGCTAAGCTTCCAATCCAGATAAATCATCATGGCCAGAGAACCAATGAGAATAGAGCCCTCAGTTACCAGCTCAATAAGATTGTCCACAATAGCGCTCTGCATTACCGCCACATCGTTGGTAATATAGCTCATTACCGTACCAGTCTGCTGCTTATCATAATAGGACAGAGGCATCCGCTGGAACTTGCGGAACAACACGCTGCGAACATCTATGATTACCCGCTGGCCTACATAGGAAACCAAATAGCTTTGGCCGTAATAAAATACACCACGAGTAAACATTACTACCAGAATACCGGCAGCAATCAGGTTCAGCATTACCATATCCTTGGACATCAGAACATCATCAATCATATCCTTAATAATCCAAGGCAAATACAGATTGGCTCCTGCTGCCATAATGATGCACACCACAGCCAAAGCCAGCCGTCTGGTATAAGGCTTGATATATGCTAACAATCGCATGTAATTCTTCATCTAATGTCCTCCGTCCTGCTGTACTTCTCAGCAGCTGCCACAATGCGCTGAGCCACTCTGGCTGTTGCCCCAGGAGCACCTAGCTTGGCCACAGCCTCCTGCAATCCCTGCAATACCTGCTCCTTGTAACCAGATTCTGCATAGAAACGGCGAGCAGCCTCATATACCTTGGGGCCAGTAACCTGATCCTGCAGCAGCTCCTGCTGTACAGCCCTGCCAGCCAATATATTAGGCAGGGTAAAATTATCTATCTTCACCAGCATTTTGCCAATAGCGTAGCTAAGGGGAGCCATGCGGTACAAAGCCACACAGGGCAATCCCATAATAGCTGCTTCCAATACCACCGTACCAGAGGTGGCAATAGCAAAGCTGCCAATATTCATCAAATCGTAGTTTTTGTCATGGGTAAAATGAATGTCCACAGTATGTTCCGCCGCCATAGCAGCCAATACCCCTTCATCTATACCAGAGGCCACTGGTACATAAAATCTTAACTGGGGACGTTCCTCAGCCAGAAGCTCTGCTGCCTCCAGCATAGTAGGAAACAGGCCCTGAATCTCCTGCTTTCTACTGCCTGGCAAAAGCAATACCGGCTCTCCATCAGCAGGCACCTGAAAATATTCTCTGGCCTCTGACACAGTCATGGTAGATTTTACCATATCAATTAGGGGATTTCCCTGAAAGCTTATATTTGCCCCTGCCGCCTGATATACAGGCAATTCAAAGGGAAAGATTGCTGCCAGCTCATTAGCCAGGGCGGCACATTTTTTGGCTCTACCTTTGCGCCAAGCCCAGGCAGAGGGGGGAATGTAGGAAAAAACCGGTATCCCCATTTTGCGAGCCTTGGCAGCCAAACGCCAATTGAAATCCGGGTAGTCAATGAGTACCAACAAATCAGGCTTTTCCTCAGCCATAAAATTTGTTAGCTTTTTCAGCAGATCAAAAATTCTGGATAGATTTTTGATAACCTCCCATACTCCCATTATACTATATTCCCGCATATCTGCACATAGGCGGACACCAGCTTCTGCCATTTTAGGGCCGCCAAAGCCTATAAGCTCAGCCTCTGGCTTTAGCTTATGAATGGCCTTGGCCAATCCTTCTCCGTGGAGATCTCCGGAGGCCTCTCCGGCTGACAACATAATCTTCATACAATCCCTCAAAAAAACACACAAAAGACGCGAGAATACAAAGCTGCATCCGCCGCGTCCCAAGTCCCTTATTCCATTGCCACAATAGTAATATCATGAGCCTCAGCCAATGCTATCACCTTGTCCTTTTCCACCAACAGAGTTCGGCCAGCCTCAATAACCAGGGCAGAAGCACCTACCTCCACCATGATTTCCATAGTTTTCATGCCTACAGCTGGTACATCAAACCGCAAATCCTGATTTGGCTTGGCTGTTTTGGCTACTACCGCACCGCCTCTAGCCAGCTCTCCGCCACGGCGAATGCAGGCATCAGTACCCTCAATAGCCTCCAAGGCCATTACGGCCTGCTGCTTTACCACAACAGTCTGGCCCACATCCAAACGGCCGATTTCTCTAGCCATTTTCATGCCAAATTCCATATCCTGCTGCTCCTGTGGCGTTGGCTCCCGTTTGGTAAGAACTCCCGGTGCTGGCATCAGGCTGCGAATAAGAGCAGTCTGATCAAAAACCTCTAAGCCATCCTTGGCCAACTCCTTGACAAAGGCCAACATCAGAGTATCGTCCTTCCGGTCTGGCAAAGTAAACATCAAAGCCAGCATCCGCATATCTGGTGCAGCATGATCCCCACTGTACAAAAGCTCCTTGGTAACCTTGCCCAACAGGGTAATCTCTGTTACCTCCTTGGCCTTCATATAATCAATAATTGTCTGCAGCTTGGCCACACTAATCTCCGTATAGTCAGCAGTACATTCCTTCAGCTCCGGATCTACACCGGGAAGAAGACCTACAGCATAAACCTCACAGCCCAAGGCTGCCGCAGCCTTGGCACACTCCACTGGAAGCCTGCCTACACCTGCCAGCAATCCTATTTTTTTCATAAAAACAATCAGCCTCCAGCGAATTTTTTCTAACTAAATCAATCCTCAGATTCTGCCACTTCCTCAGCCTCTGAAGACTTATCCTCCTGCTTCTTATCACCTACATGACCAGCAGGACGGCAAATACCTCTATCTGCATTCCGCAGGAACTGCAGCATATGCTCCACTTCCGGACAGGACTCCACCTCCTGCTCAATAGCAGAAATAGCATCCTTCAATCTCAGGCCGGAACGATAGAGCAAACGATAAGCCAGCTTAATCTGACGACGGTTGGCAGGAGCAACACCTGCTCTGGCAATACCCACACTGTTCAATCCGCAGGCTCTAGCTGGGAAGCCATCTACAATAGTATATGGCACTACATCGTGAATATTGCGGGACATACCGCTGATCATGGACTGCTTGCCTACCCGGACAAACTGGTGCACACCAGCCTTGCCACCAATAATAGCCCTATCCTCTACCACCACATGACCTGCCACCATAGCAGCATTAGCCATGATAACATTGTTGCCCAAAATACAGTTATGAGCCACATGAACATACGCCATCAGCAGACAGTCATCACCAATTTTGGTAACCTCTCCCTCGCCGGTAGCTCTGTGAATAGTACAGAATTCATGAATCTTGGTGCGATTGCCAATAACGGTATAGCTCTTTTCCCCGGCAAACTTCAAATCCTGTGGCTCCTCACCAATAGAAGCTCCCTGGAAAATATGACAATCCTTGCCTATCTTTGTCCAGCCAGTAATAACCACACTTGGACCAACAATAGTACCTTCATCAATTTCTACATTTTCGCCAATTACGGTAAAAGGACCAATTTCCACATTTTTACCGATCTTTGCGTTTGGATGAACAACCGCAAAATTATGTATCTTTGCAGTAACATCAAAGTTATCCGCCATTTATTACAACTCCTTTAGTACCCCCGAAAAACCTATCGTCAGTACACCTATTATCACATATACAATCACAGTACAAACCATATATGCTGTATGCTATATTTCCTTATATTCGACTGTTTTTCGAGAAATACTAAGAATTTCTTCAATTTTCTTTATTAATCAGCCTACTATGAGCAACCTTTACTCTGGTCTCTGCAGGGCAAAGGTAAAATCAGCCTGTGCTGCCAGCACATCATCCACATAGGATTCTGCATGAAGCTTGCCATAATCACCATGTACCTTCAAAAGATTAGCTTTCATAATCATCTGATCGCCAGGCACTACCATCTTTTTGAATTTAATATTGTCCATGCCACCAAACAGAGCAATCTTACCACGGTTTTCCTCTGGATAAAGCATGGCAATACCGCCAACCTGAGCCATAGCCTCCAAAATCAAAACACCTGGCATAATAGCCTTGTGAGGGAAATGTCCGTGGAACTGTGGCTCATTATAGGTTACATTCTTGATGCCTACAGCAGATTTGAATGGATCAATTTCGATAATTCTGTCTACCAGCAAAAAAGGAGCACGATGGGGCAGAATCTTCTTTATTTCGTCAATTTCCAATACCATATAAAAAAACCTCTTCTCTTCTTATTTTATGTATTATTTGCCCAGCTTTGCCTTAAGCAGCTTGGACATGGTTGTATTCAGTGCATGACCTGACTTTACAGCCACAAAGTGGCCCTTAACTATGCCTGCCAGACGCAAATCCCCTACCAAATCAAGGATTTTGTGCCTTACCAGCTCATCTGGATAAATCAATGGGTTCATCCAACCATCATCATTATAAACAATGACATTTTCCAGCGTACCGCCTAGCCCCAAGCCCATCTTGTGGAGAGCCTCTACCTCTTTTTCATAGGCAATAGTTCTGGCAGGAGCAATCTCCTTCAGGTAATTTTCCTCGGTAATCTCATAGTCGCCATACTGTATCCCAATCAAAGGATGAGGATTAATAGAGGTAAAACTTACCCGGAAGCCATCATAGGGCAGAGCCAAGACAAATTTATCTCCATCATCTACTCTATAAAGCTGATCTATAACAATCTCCTGACGCTCTCTATCAAGCTGACGAATACCTGCCTTTTGCAACAGTTGGAAGAACTCTCGACTGCTGCCATCTGCCACCGGAGGCTCCTCTGCATTAATGCAGATTTCCACATTGTCAATACCGGCTCCGTGGAGAGCTGACATAACATGCTCGATGGTAAACATCTTGATGCCATTGTCCTCAATAGTTGTAGCTCGCAGAGTGGAGGTTACATTCTCTGCCTTGGCCTCCACCTGTGGCTGTCCCGGCAAATCCACTCTGGTAAAGACAATGCCTGTATCAGCCTCTGCCGGCTGCAGCTTCATGGTTACATCCTTGCCGGAATGGAGCCCTACACCAGTATAGTTCACCGGCGCAGCAATTGTTGTCTGAAATGCCAAATCCATCCCTCACTTATCAAAACATCCGAAAACCTAACTCAACATATTAATACTAGCATATTTATGACAAAATGTACAGATTTTCCCACAACCTATCCTCTGTGCCCAGGACGACTTATTTATTCTATCAATAATCAAGGCAGGGATTTCGGTAGATTGATTCTTTCAGTTATATCTGATATAATTTTACAAATAGATATTTTTATAAGTTACATCTGAAAGGAGTGTGATTTTATGATTAACCGCAAGTTATACATGAATAGAATAAAACCTTTTATTAACAAGGACCTAATCAAGGTAATTACCGGTATCAGAAGATGTGGAAAGTCTGTCATGCTGCAAACTATTCAAAAAGAATTACTAAATAGTGGTATAAAAAAAGAAGTTATATTCTCATACAACTTCGAATCTATGACCTTTAGTCATTTATGCACCGCTGAAAGTCTATATAAACATGTAATGGATTCTACCCAATCCTTGCAAGGAAAAATATATTTATTCTTTGACGAAATACAAGAAGTAAAAGACTGGGAGCGAGCCATAAACTCTTTCCGCGTAGATTTGGACTGTGACATTTACATTACTGGTTCCAATTCACAGCTTCTTTCTGGAGAATTATCCACATATTTGGCTGGCAGATATGTTGAGTTTGTTATATATCCCTTTTCCTTTCAAGAATTCACAGAACAAATACAACTAGAGCAACCTAACATTACTTCTAGCGAATCTTTTAAAAAATATCTACTATATGGCGGTATGCCATATCTCTGGAATTTACAATACAAAGACGAACCTGTCAAACAATATCTTCGTGATCTTTATAATGCTGTTGAATTAAAGGATATTGTTAGAAGAAAAAAAATTAGAGATGTTGATTTACTAGAACGTATTCTAGCTTATGTAACCGCCAATATAGGCAATACATTTTCATCTACAGCCATATCCAAATTTCTAAAAAGCGAAGGACGACGGATTGCCTCGGAAACTATTCTCAATTATCTTCATGCTGGCAGCGAGGCTTTTCTTTTTTATCCTGTAAAACGAAAAGATCTTATCGGGAAAAAAATTCTTAGTGTACAGGAAAAATATTACCTGGCAGACCACGGTATAAGGGAAGCTGTGATTGGAGGCAATATGCAGGATATAAACCTCATTTTGGAAAATATTGTTTTCATTGAACTCAAACGCCGCGGCTATAGTATCAATATTGGAAAATACGAAAACAAAGAGGTAGATTTTGTTGCCACCCGTCAATCTCAACAAATATACATACAGGTATGCTATCTATTAGCTTCCCCAGAAACCATTGAAAGGGAATTTGGTATATATAAAAACATACCTGACAACTATCCCAAATATGTACTTTCTCTAGATGAATTCGACATGAGCAGAGATGGCATCATTCATATGAATATACGAGATTTTTTGCTCATGGATACCATTAATCCAAGCCAATGCTTCTAACGGATTTCCAACGGTCGTGGAGCCAGAACCAGTCCTCTGGATGGTTCCGTATCTGCTGCTCCAGAATATTCAATAGCTGTTGCATGGTACGGCGTATATCCTCCTGCTTGTCCTTGGTTCTCTCCACATAAATTGGAGGGAAAATGGTTATATGGTGCCCCCCATCTGGCCGATGCTGAATCTGCCCCGGAAAAATAGGTGCATTCTGTATCCTTGCCAAAGTAGCTGGCCCTGTAACACAATTGGTTTTCCGGCCAAAGAAATCCAGAATAATACCGTATTTCAAGCTAGGATCCTGGTCCATAATCAAACCAATCATCCAGCCATCCTTAATCATCTTTAGCATATCCCGCCCATCAGATTTGTAGGTAATATGCATACCAGACATTTCTCTATATTCCAAAATAAACCGGTTGGCCTGGCTATTCTTCTGCTTCATAGCCACCCCCACTAAAGGCACACCATATTGAGCCAAGGCCGCTCCCATAATCTCCCAGCTATCGCTGTGATTGGTGGCAATAATGCCCCCCTTGCCAGCCCGTACCGCATCCAGCAGATACTCCAGTCCCTCAATGGACACATGCTGATACATTTTGCCATTCTTTATCAGCTCTGGATAACGCAGAACCTCCATAATCATAGGGCCAAACTGCACCCATGAGGCTTTGGCAATCCGCTCTGCCTCCTGCCCATCCACCTGCAAACAGCGGATAATGTTTTCTTTGGCCATTTTTTTCCGCTTTTGGGGCACTGCTAACCAGGTCAGCTTGCCTAAGAAATTTCCCAGCTTTAAACAGGCTTTCATAGAAAATCTACAGGCCAGCCAGCTAAGCATCTTTAAAATATAGTACATGCCACGCACTCCTTTATATCATCATTCAATGATATTATTTTACACTATTTCACCCAAAGATTAAAGGTGAATAACCTGAGAAAATTTCTTAGTTAGTTCTTCCTCATGAGTGATAACCACCAAGGTTTGCTCCCTTGCTTTCATCCGGTGCCAAAGGGATTCCATCAGCTTTGAAGCTCTTTGCTTATCCAATCCACAGGTAGGCTCGTCCAATATAATCAAGGGCGCTGTGCCTGCTATGGCAAGGGCTGTAAGCAAACGACTCCGCTGTCCCCCAGATAAATCACAGGCATCCTGTCCCAAGGGAGTATCAAGTCCCTGAGCCATGGATTTAACAACGGTGTCCAGCTGGGCATCCTGCAAGGCCTGCCACATATCTGCTTCCTCAAGATCCGGACATAAAATACGGAAGTTTTCCCGAATAGATTTAGCAAAAAGTACACTGCCCTGAGGCATGGCACTGATATTTTTTCGAATATTTTCCACATCCATAGCCAGATAAGATTTGCCCTGCCAATAAATACTGCCCTTATCAGGTGGCCAAACGCCTAATAAAAGCTGTGTCAGCGTGGTTTTGCCTGAGCCACTGGCACCAACAATGGCTGTATGCTGCCCCTGCTGTATAGAAAAGGAAATACGAGATAGGAGATTCTGCCCCTGCCCATAGGAAAAGCACAAATCCTCAACCCAAAGTAAAGCCTGTTTTTGCTCTGGCGAACATGATTGCTTATGAGCTGTCAATTGCTCCCGTTGCCCCCCATTTGCCTGTTGTTCCCGGGAAGGCCAAAGGGAACAAGCTGCCCTATTACTGCGCTGTATCTGACGCATAGCTTCTGGTAACATGCGAAATTCAAGCAAAAGGGTCTGTAATACCAAAAAATATACTGCAAAATCAATACCTGAAAGATCGCCTAATGCCACAGCGGGAATCATACTGGCCATAAGCAATATCACTACAAAAGCATCCAATATATTGAGCAAGGTATCCCCTTTATCATTAACGAGGCGAGCCTTTTTATCCCCCTGCAGCTTCTCTTCTGCCGCCTGTCTGAGAATACCACGGGCCGAAGCTGGGCCTGCCAAACACAATTCATCCAGTCCAGCTCCCATATCCATTAAGGCACTGCGATAAGCACCATCCAGCTGTCTGCTATCAGGATGACTTTTTTGCAAAATAAGGAAGGGAATTTCTAGGCGTAGAATAAATAATAAGGGCAGAAGCCAAAATAAATCCGTATGCCTAGCTAACCAATAAGTAATACAAATCGTCAAAATACCTGCTGTCACCGGTGGCAGCATCCCCCGCACAAAAAAGTCCCTTAGCTCGTCAGCTCCAGCCAACAAATCATGCAGCAATTCTCCCTGTCGGGCCACACCTCTCCGCAGGGGCAGCAGCAGAGCAGCTTTTTTATAAAGACTTACACGTATCTTAGTTAGGCCATGAAAAGCAAGGCGGTGAGAAATATACCTTTCTCCATAACGAAATACGGCGCGAAAAATACCACAGGCACGAACCCCGGTGATACCTAATGCCAAGGCGGAAAGAGGAGGCAATAAAGCCGCAGAGGCAATCAGCCAAGCAGAGGAGCCCAACAAACAAATACCTGCCGCTGCCGCCCCAAGGCTTACCAAGCTTGCCAGCAGTAATTCCCAAGGAGATACCAGAGACAGTAAATGGAGCAATCTCATAAAACTTCCTCCTCTTCAGTTGCAATCTGCACCTCTAAATTTTGTTCCACTGGCTCTAGCAAAATAATATTATCCGCTAGAGCCAGCAAATCCTCATCATGACTAACCAAAAGCAGGGTTCTCCCTTGAGCCAGCTCCCACAGTACCTTTATGATTTCAGCTCTGGTAGCGGAATCAAGGGCTGCCGTAGGCTCATCCATCAAAACCAAATCCCGTTGCTGATAAATGGCTCTAGCCAAGCCCAAACGCTTTCGCTGACCCTGAGACAAATTCTGTCCCCCTTCTCCCAAAAGAGTCATCATGCCCTGAGGCAGCTGCTCTGCCCAAGCAAGCAATTGAACTTTCTCCAAGGCTTGACGTATTTTGGCCTGCTCCTCTGCACTATAGGAATCAGTCGCAAATACCAAGGTAATATTTTCTGCCAACGTGCCATTGAATAGATGAGGCTCCTGAGGCACGTAGCTTAAAGGAACCCTAGACCTTCTTAAGATACCTTTCGTAGGGGAAAGTAATCCTCCACAAAGTCGCAAAAGAGTTGTTTTGCCGCTGCCGCTGCTTCCCCGGATTACGGTAATTTGCTGTGCAGGTACCACAAAGTTTCTATCCAGTAATACCGGCAGGGCTTCTGCCCCATAACTAAAGCTTATATGCCGTCCTATTATTACCCCCATCTCCTGAGCCAAATCCTTTGCTGGATTGGCCTCTGCCTTAACCTCCCTGGAATACAAAAATTCTGCCAGGGACGTTTCTGCCGTATAAGCAGTCATACCTCCATGAAAAGCTGTTCCTGCCTGTCGCAATGGCTGATAGAATTCTGGTAGCACCAGCAGGACAAAAAAGGCCGTAAAAAATGTCAGTTGCCCATATAACAACCGCAAACCTATACTCACAGCCACAATGGCTATGGAGAGAGTGGTAATCAACTCCAAGGCAAAAGCTGAAATAAAGGTAATTTGCAGCACCCGTAAGGCAGCTTGGGCAAAATTCTCACTAAGACAGGCCACCGTCTCTGTCAATCTCCCTTCCTGGCGGAAAAGCTTAACAGTAGGCAATGTATGCAAAAGCTCTGCCAAGCCAGCAGAAAGCTCCGTTAGCTCCTGCCATTCTTTTTTGCTGGCCTCACGGCTTACACGACCTACAAGATAAAGAAGAAAGGGGGCAATAGGCAGGGTAATCAGCATCAGCAATCCAGTCATCGGATCGGTTCCAGCCGAAATAATCAGCAAAATAGGCAGGTGAATAGCCAACCCAAAAATTACCGGCAGAACTTTGGTAAACCATAAATCCAATGCATCTACCTGCTCTAGAGCCAGAGGCAGGAGATTATTCATCTGTATGGATTCGCCCCCTGCCTGCTCCTTTATGCCTATGGAAGACAAAATTTTTTCATGAAGCTTTTCCCTTACTAAGCTGCGAGCCCTATAGGAAAGCTCCTGTTGCTGATAATTCAGCAGAAAGCCTAGTAAATACAAAAAAATAAGCACAAGAAACAGCACCAGCAAAGCCGGTGCTGCCATCAATAAAACTGGTGCCGTTTCACTTGGTGCCATTTCCTGCAAAAATACATCATTCACTACTATAGCTGCCCAAAAGGCAGCCGCTGCAATCAGCAGAACCCGCCCCGTTTCACACAGGGCATAGCCAGCAAGAATAGCTTTGTTGTGAACCATTGTCTGGAAGAAGAAGCATTTTTTCATATCTCGTTGTATCAATAATGTTCTTCAGCGTCCTTAGGAGTAACACGCTTACGGAAAATATAATAACTCCATGCCTGATAAATCAGAACAATAGGTACAAATATACCAGCTGCCACCGTCATAATAGACAGAGTATATGGGCTTGAGGAAGCATTGGTAATGGTCAGAGTATAGGCAGGATTGAGGCTGGAAACCATCAATCTTGGGAAAAGTCCCGCAAAGAAAGCTACTGTAGTAGCTGCTATAGCCAAGGTAGTCAGGCAAAAGCTAGCCTTGCCATTGCCTTTTTTCATGCTGCCAAGGGCTACAAGGAAAAATACAGCTGCACCACAAAGTGCCACAGCCGCCACAGGCTTGGTAAACAAATCTGTATACTGCATAGTCAATCCCATGCAAGCCACAAAGAAGATAGTGGCTAAACCGCCAACCTTCATAGCCATGCTCTGACAACGTCCAATCAGCTTTTCTCTAGCTAGACGCAAGGTCAGGAAGGAAGCACCATGATAGAGGAAAACAAACAGGAAAGCCAGTCCCCCTATAATAGAATATGGGCTTAACAGGTCAAAGAAGCCCCCTGTATAAATCATTTTTTCATTGATGGGTATGCCCGCAATCAAATCCGTAACCGCTACACCCCAAAGAAAGGCAGGAACAACACTGCCGAAGCAAATAGCTCTATCCCAAAATTTCTGCCAGCCAACAGATTCATGACGACCTCGCAGATCAAAGGCTACACCTCTCAAAATCAGTGCCACCAGCATCAAAAAAAGTGCCAAATAAAAGGCTGAGAACATGGTAGCATAAACATGAGGAAAAGCGGCAAACATGGCACCACCGGCAGTAATCATCCATACCTCATTACCATCCCACACCGGGGTAATCGTACGAAGAATCTCCCCCCGTTCCTTGGTGTCATCAGATAGGAAAGGCATAAGCCCTCCCACACCATAATCAAAGCCTTCCAGAATAAAGAAGCCTGTAAAGAGTACAACTATGAGAATAAACCAAATAACAGTGAGGTCCATCATGCTTTCCTCCCTTCGTCAAAGGCAATGTGGGTTTTCTTTATAAAGCCCACAGCAATCCAAAGGGCTGCTATAGCCAAAACCAGATAGATAAGGGTAAAGCCTACCATGGTCAACCACACATCAGAACTGGTCAGATTTGGCGAAACAGCCTCGCTAGTTTTTTGGAGACCAAAGACAATCCAAGGCTGACGTCCACCTTCTGCAATATACCAGCCAACGCTGTTAGCGATAAATGGCAATGGCAGCAGCCACGGCAAAAGCTTCAAAAATATAGGAAAATTCATAGGACACTTCTTCCAACCCAGGTAGGCCGCCACAAATGCTAAGAGCAACATAAGCCCACCTAAGCCAATCATAATACGGAAGCTCCAGAACATACCTGTCACATCAGGGCGATATTCCCCAGGACCGTACTGGGCAGCATATTCCTCCTGCAGCTGATTAATACCAGTTACAACGCCTGATGGCTCATTGTACAGCATCATGGAAAACATAGCTGGAATGGTTATCTCCATATCGTTCTTATGCTCTACTTCGTTGATATCAGCTATAATGGCAAAAGGAGCAGGATCCTCAGTTTCCCAGAGTGCTTCAAAGGAAGATAACTTCATAGGATTGGCCTGGGCCAGATACTGGGTATGCATATGACCACTGCCCATAGCTGCAAACAGACCTAATAGCATAAAGATGCCACCAGCTTTCAGGGTTTGAGTAAAGGCCTGACGGGAAACCTCGTCATTAAGAATCTTCCAGGCTGAAACAGCTATTACAAGGAAGCCTGCTGTTGCAATAGCCGAAAACAGAGTATGTGAATATTCGCCTATAACATAGGGATTGGTAATTAAAGCCAGAAAATCTGTCATTTCTGCCCGACCGTTGCTAATAGCATAGCCTACTGGATGCTGCATAAAGGAATTGGCCACTAGAATCCAAAATGCCGAAAGGTTACTGGCAAAAGCCACTATCCAAATACAGATACAATGGGCTTTTTCGGACAGCTTGTCCCAGCCAAAAATCCAAATACCAATAAAGGTGGATTCCAAGAAAAATGCGGTCAGTGCTTCTAAAGCCAGTGGGGCGCCAAAAATATCTCCCATGAAGCGAGCATATTCTGACCAGTTCATGCCAAAATGAAATTCCTGCACAATACCAGTTACTACACCCATAGAGAAATTAATAATGAAAAGAGTGCCAAAAAAGCGTACCAGCTTGCGACTAGTTTCCTTCCAAGCGGGACGTTTCGTACGAACATAACATGTTTCCAGCAACGCCACGAAGATGGATAATCCCAGCGTAATTGGAACAAATAGAAAATGATATACGGTAGTAATGGCAAACTGCCATCGCGATAACAGCAATGCATCCATAAATTTGCCCCTCCTTTTGTATTATTACAACGTATTTTATATATTATGTTCTTATTATAACCCAAATATCTATTCAACACAATAATAAAATGTTCGTTTATTTTAGTCAAACAGTATAGTATGTTCTGCTTATACTATAATATTTTAATGGAGTTAATTCTGATTTGCCGAGTCACCTCTCTAGAGTTGTAAATATAATTCGGGATGTCAAAAATTCTCGAAATACAGCCT